>Ga0247608_10000314_pt1 | contig 83279 bp, 76 predicted proteins | sample 176DNAGHGlowgp2_FD_193490 | JGI IMG/M metagenome (GOLD analysis project Ga0247608, IMG submission 193490) | Sheep rumen microbial communities from Palmerston North, Manawatu-Wanganui, New Zealand - 1766 DNA GHGlow gp2 | ecosystem: Host-associated > Mammals > Digestive system > Stomach > Rumen ... | reverse complement strand
GACAACGAGAAGTCTTGTGTCAGTTCCCGAAAGAATGTCGCACAGGTGAGCAAGTGATGTGGAGTGCTGAGGAAGCGTTTCGGGTGTCCATGCTCCGAATGCATCCACCACTGCGTCAAAGTCTGCAAGGTCTGCTGCGGTCAGATTGAACAGGTCTTTCACAATCACGTTCTGAGCAGCGGACTTATTCTCTCCCTTGACAACTGCTGTAACGTCAAATCCTCTGTTTACTGCCTCTTTCACGATAAGCTGACCTGCCTTGCCGTTTGCACAAACTACTGCGATTTTCATAATAAGTACCTCCTAAAGTATAGCATAAAAATTGACTTCTGTAAAGTTGTAAACATTACCGTTTCAACTTTCTGATATCAGTATATCATGCAAATATTAAGTTGTCAATAGCAACGTTACAACTTTGGAGAACTGCATAAAAACCAAAGGTTGTTATGCGCTTAATATACAAAACTCTTTGCATTGTTTCAAGCAGAAGTCATCTGTTCACTTTTCAATGCTGATCTTCACACCTGATTTGAACCGGAACTCCATATAGTCGGAGTTGAAGCAATAAATTTATTACTTACAAAAAAACAGCTCCCTGACGGGAGCTGGCTTCTTTTATTATCGTTATACTGCCTTTCAGTCGTGTGCATTCCGTGTGCATTTCGTGTGCATTACACCTGTTTTTTGTGCACACGGGACTGCAAATTTTCATTTAAAACTGTTTTCTGTAGGTAAGAGAAAAGCCTGTATTTCGGTGCTTTTCTCGAAATACAGGCTTTAATGATCTGGCAGGAGCAGAAGGACTTGAACCAAATAGCTCAATGCTTTGATTTTGCCTATATTTCGGTAAAAAACAATCGTCAAATCATACTCGTGTGACTTTTGTGTGACAGCAATAATTATGCTACATCGCCCGTTTTCTTAGTGCGTGTATCTCTGATTACTCCGTACATATAATCATCGAACACCTTAAGACTATCTCGGATCCGCTGCTTAGGAGTCCTTATGTATACGCTGTCGAGGACTTTTGAGTTAGCCCATCCTCCGAGTTTTTCAAGTACTTCCTTTTCAACACCAAGACCGTTCATAGTTGTTGCAAACTGAGCGCGTAAATCATGAAAAGTCATTTTCAAGCCATGTTTCTTGAGGAGTCGGTCATAACGACGTTTCAAGGCACCATAGTTATCGCTGATAATGAAGTCATCTTCATTTTTATGAGGTATTTGCTGGATGAGGTTGTAGATATAGTCGGGGATAGGTATATCTCGAGTAGACTGCTCTGTCTTGTTGCGGTTTTCAACTACATCATGTCCGTTAATACATACTCTCGCACGTCTGACACGTATGTATCTACTGCCATCTTCTTCATAGATATCACTATATTTAAGCCCACGAACTTCTGATATTCGCATTCCTCCACACCACACCGAGAGAAGGCACGGCAGTTCAACACTTGAACCTATTATCACATTAAGCACTTTATCAAGTGGAGGGAGCTCATCCTTCACCGTTTTCGGAGGTAACCTAAGTTTACGGATTGATGGAAGCTCAACCTCAAATAGCAATGCAGCACTTCTGATAAGAGCATATGCAGATTTAATAGTCTTATAACTCATGCCTTGATCAGCATCTATGTTGATAGCTCTTTGAATGTCGATGGTCTTGAGGTCAGTGAGCGTGTATCCCTGTATAGCAAGTAATCTGTTTTTTGCAAGGGATTCATACCCGTAAAGTGTAGTAGGAGCAATAACATATCGTTTTGAGTCAATATAGGCGTTAATAGCTTCTCTAACTGATATCTTGGCTGGTTGGATATCAACATTTAGTTTCTTATAATCCTCAGCCATTTTCATAGCCTGCCATTCAGATTCGGCAGTAAATGACTTCACAATGCGCTTACCGTTTTCATCTTTCCCAACAATGAGTTGTACACGATAATTGCCAGAAGCAAGTTTTTTAGGTTTCATGTTTGACCACCTTTCTTAATAGAAGGGTGGTACAATGCTTACAGTCATTATACCACCTTGATCTGAAAATGTAAAGAGGGGTACTTACAACGCCATGAGGTCGTTGAACTCCATGCCCGTAACGTAGAGCAGGTTGTCTACTCTACCGAGTGTTATGTTCTCGGCGGACTTGTCGTAATCATGAAGGGTACGAACTCCGACCTGCAGATACGAAGCGAGCTCCGCATCACTGACATCGCGCAGGTTCTGCCAGTAGCGTATACGCGCCCATATGTGCTTATAAAGCGTGATTCTCTGTGTCTTCTTTGCCATTTTACTCACCTCACTTTTCACTGATAGTCTTTTTCTGATGTGCACCCCATACGAAGTATTTCTCATGACGAGTAATACTTGTTCTCACTCTCTCGGACATAAGGTCTGAGAGTGATATGTTCTCTGCGGTAAGCAGATTATCGATTTTTTCAAGGGTAAGATGATGTGCTGACTTATCGTAGACCTTAAGTGTCTTTTCAGTCACTCTGAGGTCAGCAGCAAGCTGCGCATCGCTTACGCCATGCTTATTCTGTCATTTTCTTATTCTTGTCCAAATATCGGTGTATAAGGGCATTCTTACATACGCATTATTCATTCCTTTCTCCTTCCTTTAAGAGCGGCACAAGGCTGCTTGTCATCATTACTATCACTATTTGGAGCAGGCTCAAACTTCACAGTTTTGCCCTTGAGCGTTGTTATAACGTTTTCAGAACGATAACGGCTCCAGAACGTTCCTTTGTCGTAGCATTCCCCCTGCTTAAGGGAATCAACCTCATCCCTGCCACAATTGAAATATTCAGCTGTGCGTTTGAGGTCATCAGCCTTCGGGTGGTAGCTACGTAATCTTCCGCAGTTGCCTACAACCTTACCGAACTGAACGTTAGAATCTGGGAAGGACTGTGAAGCGAGGAGCATTGTTATTCTATGTTTGCCCCCCTTGCGAAGAAGGACGTTTACTGCGCCTTTTTCGTGGAGATAAAGGTCCTGTGCCTCGTCAATCACAACAGTATACCTTGAATCAGGATAGCACTGCTTGTAAGAGTAGAGATTTTCGAGCATCATGTCGATGATTTCTGAACCCTTACCAACATTGTCAGCGCCTGTTGATATTACTACAATCGGCTTGCCCTGTTCCTTCAGGAATTCTCCCCAGTTATTCTTGCGCTGGGGCATATCCTCAAGCTCGTCAAGGACTGCCATGAGTTTAAGGCGGAGCTTTTTATGAGCCTCGTCTAAGACTATTTCTCCATCGTCGTTATACTGAACGATATAATTTTTGATATCAAGTATAGTTATATCTGGATTATTCTTCATATCGTAAAGCATGTCCTTTACTGCATACTTAAGAATCTGCTCCTGATAGCTGCCGAGAGACCTTGACATTATAGCATATATTCTTGTCAGGCGTTCTTTCTTTTCCTTGTAGCTCAAGCAGCCACGAAGATCAAGAAGATTTACAGGAACACCGTCTTCATAGACGTTCCAGAATGAGAAATATTGTTCTCTCAGTTCTTTGCCGATGTGCTTATCGACCTCTGCTGTAGAGAAGCCGCCTGTCTGGTCAAATATTATAACGGCGTCTGCACCTTCTACTACAACTTTCTGAATCGACCTGTTGGTCATGGCGAAGGTCTTTCCGGAACGTGTGTAGCCGAAGTATCCCTCGTGGGGGTTGTCGTCCTGTTCCGGTTTGAAGACATATCCAGCTGCCCTTGTGCCGTCTTTATTATAAAGAACGGGTACAAATCCTGCGGGATAATCGCCTACGTTGAACCAATACTCGTTGTCGATAATGTCATCAACAAACGCCTTTGCGTCTGCGTTCAACACTGCTCTTGAGTATGAGAACACTTCGGTCTCATCAAGAACTCCCGCATCGTATGCGACCTTGAGCTTGCGCTTGTTGGTGTGCTTGCCCTTGAGCAGGCCTTTTTCGTTAATATGTTTATTCATCTTTACAATACTCCTTGTATTTAATTTTGATATAATGACGTTTTTCACAACGTCCTCATCCATGTTGATAGATCTATCATTCTCCGCGATAAATGCGGTATGACCGTCATCGGTATAGTATGGAGGACCAATCTGCCTTGTGATAGTCAGTTCTCCGCTGAGGATAGCACCGCTGACAGCCGACTTGAACTCGCGGCAGATAGCATCACTCATCGTTGATCTCGATGTAGCATCCATTCTAAACCAACGAATTATACCTCTCAGGTCAGAACCAGTAACAACGCCCAGTCTCTTTAATATATGAGCAGTCGCCATGGTCATAATCATCGTATCCGTAACTACAACATTTCTGAAGGTGCTGACTATGTGACGAGCAGCCTTGGTTCCGTCGTTCACAAGCTGTCTTACTGCATCAGGATTATTATAGATATACTCCTTGAATGCGTAATCACTCATCCCGGATAAACGCTGTAAAACAGGCACGTTCTTTGGGATAATATCATCACCGCAGTTGATGTAGTATACAGGGTAATCATCCGGGATACTTTCAGGTCTATCTGTGATGAACACTATGATCTTGCGAGTTTTATCCTCGGCGCCGTTCTCTCCTGTGATATCCCACATTACCTCTTTGAACGCATCCTTCAATTTATTGCCTTCCTCGAAGATGCCTGAATAAGAAAAGAGCACGGGAACATCATTGGCAGCAGCAAGCTCCTTTCTCACTTTTGTGATATGAGCTGTAAGCGCCTGTACAACCGTTGACGTATAGTTTTTCCTTTTCGTAAGAGCAATGACCGCTTCTTTCACGGATTCATTAGTGTACGAAATAGAAAAGCCACGATCCGGATGAAGTCCCTCTGCCCCGAACAGGGGCAGAAGAATACTTTCAATGCGTACTGTAGTTGCAAGCGTAGCTTCCAAGCAGTTCGGCAGAGCTTTACGATAGATTGCCGCCGTATCCTTGAGTGGAAGAAGGTGCTTAACCATTTGGTGCTCTCTGACCTCTATGGGGAACTGGTCTTCCAGACCAGGGATTACTGAGTCAGCCGATATGTATGTAGTAATACCATTCGGAAGCGTAACACCTCCTGCGTGCTTGGGAATCATCAAGAACTTTTTATTTGGACATTCGCGCAGATCAAGTAAAAAACTTTCAAACTGCTTACGCACACTGACATTCCTGCCTTTGCGTGCGAAGGGTGTCTGTCTGCGGAAGGCCTCTTCGCTGATTTCTCCATTCGGAAAACGTAACGGCTTTTTCACGCCCTTAAGGAATACGTCGGTTTCCTCACATTTTCCATATGCGATAGGATTACAAATTAACACGAGTGTCGCCGATTCCTTCCAGGCTAACTTGCGCTTACCTGTTTTATGGTTGACCTCCTGATACTCGAGGCTATACGTGCTTTTGATTAACGAGGTTTCCTCGTATAGCGGATCTGTTTCCACTGAATCAGGAATAAAATCATCAGATAGCAACGTGACACCATCAACAATATAAGTATCGCTTATAAGAGGAGATGCGGAGGATAACTCCGTCCCCTCCTTCTTGATACCTTCAGCCTGAAGTTGCTGTAACACCTCAAGCTGGTACTCTTTTTTGTGAGCGTTAAAGCGTTCCTCTTCCATTGCCTTTGCAAGCTGAATAGAGCGCTCTTCGAGTTCCTTCTCATGCTTATCCTTGAAGATACTACATAAATTGCAGTCATCAACAAGCAAATCAGCTAACTCATTGCAGGACATTTTTTCAATTTTGTCTAAATCCATCTTAGATTCCTCCTAATAAATGTTTTATCAATTTGCAAATTCCCGAGAGAACTTTTCGCGATTATTTATTCTCATTAATAAAGTTAAGCGATTCCCTCGCGGCTTCCGAAATGAATTTGCCTGTCGGATGCTTTGAGCGTTTAGAGCCTAAAACAGATAACAGCTCAATGCAAGCGGTCTTATCCTTAACAAGAAGAACAAATTCGCGTTCTGCAGAAGAACCGACAAATTCATAGTAACCGTCCGTGCGCTCTCCCATTGAAAGCATATACTTTCCTGGCTTGGCACGGAGCACTCTACCTTTAAATCGTTCATTTTTAGTTCTAATAAGGAACTTGTACGCATCAATAATAGTTGTCGTGAAAGTTTCATACGTCATTCCATCAATCTCAATCGATGACAAGAAGAACCTGTTCTCTGTTTCTACAAGTTTGACGTCGCCAAGCTGTACGTATTTTGGGTTTATCATAGTTATTCCTCCAATAAAAAATATTTTCCGGGTCCATTATGAATCCCGTTGGAAGTATTATAACATGCATCTTTACAACTGTCAGCAGCCGCAATTGTACCCTTTTTAGAACGGATTTCCAGCTATATTTTGTGATGTGTTTTCATTGCTCAATGAAGGTATTGAATTATAGGCAATTAAAAATAAAAAAAGGGTACATAATCGTACCCTTTTTTAGTAGTTAAAAAATAAATTTATTTTTCGCCAATTTCTTATACAACTGCTTCTAATGGCTCTTCACCATTCTCAGTTAAATAATTATTCCAAACCTCGATAGGTTCATCAGTAATCCGAAGTAGGTCATCATATAGCATATGCAAAGCATTGTCTTCGTCCAAAGGAGTTTTAGCTTTTGTTAAAAAATCAATCGCAGTATCATGTGGTAAATGAAACGCATGGCATAAGAGCATTACATTTTCTAATGGGGGATTTCTGTGTTTTGTCGACTTCACCGGAGCAGCATAGGCTTTTAGTGTATCAACAGGTATACCATATACTTTTTCGATTATCGGATATGTAAGCCCCTTTTTTTCTTTGTGATATTTAAAAACATCGGAAAATGAAGTTTTATCAGCAAGAAGCATTTTTGCTTTTATTTTTTCAGCTTTTTTCTCATCTTCTTTTATTTTATCAAGAATCATTTTTAATTGTTTGGCATTTATAGAGACGCCTTTATCATCGGCATCAGTAGTTATCGTCAGTTTTATATCATCTAATTTACATAAATACTGACTAATGGTATACTCTGTAAAACTATTATGGTTAGAAGTATAGGTATACTTAAACCTGTAGCAGCACTCATCAGCATGCTCTCGGGCGTAATCTGATAAAACATATTCTATGATGCCATGTGAAATTCTATGTTTTATATATTTCGGATGATTATAGCATACAACATATCCTGTATATACAAAATACTTTTTATCTATAAGCTCGGAAAACTCTTCGTTCTCAAGCAGCAGCCTCTCGTAGTCGGCACGGTCGATGACGAAAGTCTCATTCTGCTTTAGTGTTCCCTGTGGGAAAGTAAACGGCGGATAGATACAGTCGTCAACAGTTACAAAAGTACCGTCAGCGTAATCATACCCCAACTGACGGAGACGTATTTTCATTACCTCCTTCGGAACATTAAAATCCCACGCAAGTTTGTATATAGTGTTCTCGTAGTAATCACCGTTATGACGGCTATCGTTGTTGCATTGCTCAAATTCAGTGAGGGCTTCTTCAACAAGATGCTTTGGCATAGCTACACGTATAGCAAGTTCGTTTGCCTGCCATTCAACATACCAGCGAGCCTTTTCCTTAGGAGACATATTATTATCAAGAGGAATGGGAACTGTCTTACATTCCATTACTTTATAACGGTCGTCAAGGAACTGCAATAATCTCATATAATCACGATGTATCTCCCAATGAACCAGTTCGTGTGCAGCGGTTATTATATCATCGCAGCCTATTTCATTCCTGTAGTATTTCACATTCAGAAGTATAGAATTTGCCGGTATTGGATAATTAGGGTGTGGCGTATATGGATCCTTAATATCATAAATTGTTGCAGAGGATGCTTCAAAGCGAATCTGACCTAAGCATTCCTCTGGAAGTTCTGCTGGCCACATATGCATATTATCGCTTTTTTTGAATTTTTCTTTTATTAGAACCGGCTCAAATCTGTATCTATGCTCCTCGTTCCGCTTTACAGATGTATATAAGCTCTTATGAACTCTATCGGCTTCCTCTTCAAGATTATCAACAGCGATATCAGGTAGTCCGAACATACCTGTTACTGTTTCCGAAATTAGAGATTCTTGAGTACATTCTTCGACAGCAAGAATACACAGATCAGAAAAGCGGTTTGACATATTTCCTCTCAGCATTACATTATAATAGTATACGCCGGCAGAATTGTTGTCTTCATCAGATTCTTCACATGAAATGCCGAGAATAAAAGTCAGGATATCAAAAGGACTAAATGTAATCTCGCTCTGGACCATAATGTCAGAAGGCATGAAAACGATCTTACCTTGAGTCAATATTTTTAAATCGTTTATCCTTAATTCTACATCACTCGAAGTCTTTATGTAGTCATAAATCCCTTCAGAAATAACATCCAGATGATTTAATTGCATATAATCCTTTAAGCTGTCATACTGAGCCATAGCAAGACCTCCTTGATTGATACACAGTCTATCGATTGGAACAAAAATAACTTTTTTCTATACAATTACGTTTTTTCAGAAAAATCATTTTCCGATTTCCGCAAAAAAGACCTCTTTTTGAAGAAATTGCAATTTCATTTTTTCAAAAAAATGTAATCGTCTACAAATTTTATGTTTTTTCTCTACGCCCCCGCTTCTGCGGGGACGAACTTAAATACATTATGTTGCTTAAATTACCGTCGCTTGTTTGTAATGCTGGTCTTACTCTTTTACTACCTCTCCGGTCCAGTCGATAATTCCTCCGAACTCGTAAATATGCGTATATCCCATATCAGCAAGCTTCTGAGATGCTTCTTTGCTGCGGCGACCACTTCGGCAGTAAATCATTATGATCTGATTGAGGTCCGGTAGCTCTTTCGGGCATTCCGTACCGATAGACTCGTTGGGAATAAGAATCGCACCTGGGATATGACCACTGTCGAACTCGTCCTGCCGCCGTACATCGACGATGATGTGTCCGTCGTCAGCCTGCATCATTTCCTTAGCCTTTTCCTGTGTTATCTGCTGATATGTTGCCGTTTCAGAGAATGTTGCAGTCGGAACCTCCGACAGAACACTTTCCGGCAAACTTGTTTCATTACCGCAGGCTGACAGCAACAAACATAAAGAAGCAGCTGCTGTCAGAGCTATTGATCTTCTCATTTAACACACCACCTTATGCCTTTAGCTATGCGCTTCTCAGGCTCATTGAAGTGTCCACCGTCGTTCCATTCAAGTATGTGACGGGATACATTTTTATCTCCGCACACAAGCTCATATTGCCTGCGGGTACAGTCACCGACGGTTGCCATAATGCGGTCACGAGCCTTTTTCTCGCGGTCGCCGAGGCTGAGATATATGGAGCTGTTCTGCGGAGCGGTATGGCTCTCGGAATAGTTTATCCAGTCTCCGAACCACAGTGAACCCGAACAGCTTATAACTCCGCTGAATGCTTGACTTTCATAGAACGCCCACAGGCTGAAAAGTCCTGCAAGGGAGTATCCGCAGAGGATACGCTTTCCCATCAGACTGTACTCTTTCTCGTAGCAGGGAACGCAGTCATTCATGAGCCAGTCCAGCGTTTTGCGTCCACCGCCTGAGAAAAACATCTTCTTATTGAGCGTGAACTCCCACGGTGAGAAATCTGCGTTCCAGTCCTCGACCTCATAAACGATATAGTTGCACTTCACGTCCGCGCACAGCATGAGGACTTTTTCAATCGTCTCGGAGCTGTTCTTAATCTCGCCCCAGTATATCGTGGGAAGGTCAGTGCCGTTTATTATGATATGGCAGGTTCTGCCGTTACTCTCAATTGTTTTCATATTTCTCCATATACACAAATTCAAGTTCGACGTTTACAGCTTTCCGAGCGAATATCGTGTAACCCAGCTTCTGATACAAACGGATATTATCTAGACTTCTCGTACTTGTGAAAAGCTCATATCGCTTATGAGGAAAGCACTTCTCTATCTCAGACAGCAGCATTGTACCATAGCCTTTATGTCGGTGGTCAGGGTGTACCATAAGCTTGCCGATGAAAGCTGTTCCGTCACGTTCTATAGCGCGAACTGAGCCGATAATAGCATTCGTATCATCGGTCATTTTAAGTATCACTCCACTGTTCCACTCTTCGATTACCTCATCGAGAGTCTGTTTCAGCGGAGGAATATCTCTGCTGCCGAAAAGGTCTGCTTCGCTCTGATAGGCAAGGTATTGAAGCTGTAATATTTCGGGCAGGTCAGCCCGTTCAGCATTTTTTATTATAAACATACAAATTCTCCTGTATTGATGCTCCAAGCTCATAAGCCTCTTCCAGTGCAGAGCTATTTTCAATGTCACCTATGTCTTTTACTCCGCGAACAAGTACAGTGCCGATACTTTCAAGCTTGAAGAAGTCCCGCACCATTTGATACTGCATCAGTATCGGATCAAACAGATTCGGGAGCTGTGCTGCTCCTACAAGCAAAAGTCCGAGTTTCTTGATATGAAACGTGTTCCTCATGGGAGTGTGAAGTCTGTCCACGATAGCTTTCAGCTGTGCGCTGATACCATAGAAATATACAGGTGAAGCGATGACAACGATATCCGCATTTCTTAGCTTCTCATATATCTTCACCATGTCATCATCCTGGAAACATTTATTGCCTTCACGCACGAAACAGCTGTTACAGCCTATGCAGGGATTGACATTATAATCGGCAACATACACTATCTCAACGTTATTATTCTTGGCAGCTCCTTCTGCAAAGCTCTGTGCCAACCGCGCAGTATTGCCATTTTTTCTCATACTGCCGACAAGTATTATTATGTTGCTCATTTCAACCCCCACTAATCTCAAAACTTATATGCATATTATAGCACATTACGGATAGTATGTAAATATAAAAAAACAGAAACGCCAAATCGGCGTTTCTTTGTTTTAATATAAGCCTGAAAATTAAACTATTATTTCGGTTACTCATTCAGATTTCTTTTCGTCAAGATCAACTTTAATTTCGCCTTCGTTCGCTTCAAACTCCTTAATGCATTTCCTTATTAGATAGAGGATCTGTCCATTGGCAGAGCGTCCTTCATATTTTGAGATGTAATGGAGTTTATAGTGAAGCTCGGGATCAATTTCTATTCCTAAATGCTTATTATTCTTATTTCTCATAAAAACACCGCCTAAACATTTTATATCTTTATTTTAAGCGATTTTTATGATATAATGTTAGAAGTATACTTATATTAAGTATACTATAAGTATCTATGGAGGTGCGATAATGAAAGTTGCAATAGTTGGTTCGAGAAATCTACACGTTGAAAATCTCGAAAAATATCTACCTAAAAACACAACAGAAATTGTTAGCGGAGGTGCTCGTGGTATTGATTCCGATGCGCGAGCATATGCCCAAATGAATCATATTCCATTGAAAGAATTTCTGCCTGATTATGCAAGATATGGTAGAATCGCTCCTCTAAAGAGAAATCTTGAGATAATTGCCTATGCCGATGTTGTCATAGCATTTTGGGATGAAAAATCGCACGGAACAAAATTTGTCATTGATCATTGCCGTGAACAAGGCGTTCCTGTCAGGGTCTATGCTCCTAATCATATATGAATGTAACCGCCCATAATGAGGCGGCTATAATATATTTACAATAGTATATCCTTACCGAGCACCTCTATGGTATAAATGTCGTCAAAATGGATAACAGTCTTGACGACCTTGAGTCTGCGGTATGGGGGATTGATCTCAGTAACTACTCCTTCGATGTTAGTGTACGCATCAACGTCGTAGTATCTGATTTTGACAGTAGTACCTACCCGGAGCTTGTTCAGTGTGTTGGATATAGCCTCAGCTTCATCCTCACTGAGCTCCTTCCTGAGTTCGGTTATACGTTCCTGCATCCTTACAGCTTCATAGTAGCCTTTGAGCGCAGCAAACGGCGCGAACTGCATAGCTCTGTCTGCATGACGCTGTACATTCATATTACCCATTGTGACCTCCTACCATCGTATTGCGTTTTATACCAGTTGCCTTGTCAAAGAGGTTGAAGCCTTTGAGAAGAGCGTTCTTCCCGTATTTGTGGCGGATACCGACCATAGCGACCTCCAACTGCATCTCATTCTCATCGTCCTCGTGATTCTCAAAGAAGCTGAGCTGCATATCCGGTTCATATGTAAGGTCAGTGAGCGCGATACCTATCTGACGTATGCCGTACCCAATCTTTACCTTATCGATATACAGCTTATCAAACGCAGCCTGTATCTTCCTTATGGAGCAGGACGTTTGCTCCAGCTTCATATTACCACCGGTAGCCGGTATACAGTCCTTTGAGTAGCGTATATACAGGGAGATACCCTTAGCATAGAGATTGTTCTCCACCAACTCAAGCACCAGATTCTCGACCATCTCCTTCATTACGATGTGAGCACTGTCAGCATCATAGTCTTCGAATAATATCTGACTGTTGGAGAGTGAGCGGCTTTTACCTCTGTAATTATGAATCTGCTCCATTGTACAGGGCTCTCGTCCCCAGGCATGGTCAATAAGGAACTCTGCTTTTACGCCGAATTCCTTATACAGTACCTCTTCCGGTAATTCCGTGATACCCTGCATATCATAGGCACCGTACTTTGCAAGCCTTGCAGCAGTGCCTCGACCTACGTTCCAGAAGTCTGTCAACGGCTGATGCTTCCACAGGTATTTCCGGTACAGTTCTTCAGTAAGTATACCAATATGCTCCGGAACGTGCTTAGCTACGATGTCCATAGCTATCTTGGCAAGATACAGGTTTGTACCTATACCGGCTGTAGCACATATACCTGTCTTTTCCATAACTGCGTTCATCAGGAGCTTAGCGAAATCCTTGGCCTTACAGTTATATGTCTTGAGGTATGGGGTAGCATCGATGAAAACCTCGTCAATTGAGTATACGTGAATATCGTCAGGAGAAATATATTGTAGGTAGATACCATAGATTTGAGCTGATACTTCGATGTACTTACGCATCCGGGGCATGGCTATCTCATACTGTATGTGCTTGGGTATCTCAAATATACGACAGCGGTTCTTTACTCCCAACTCCTTTAACGCAGGAGATATTGCGAGTGTTATAGCACCATCGCCTCTGGTGGGATCTGCCACAACAAGCGGAACCTTGAACGGATCATAGCCTTTGGCGACACATTCGACGGAAGCGTAGAACGACTTGAGGTCGATACACATATACACTTTTCCCATACATACGCCCCCTCACACATCTGTTTGTATCAATTATTCTATCACAGAACATCTGTTCTGTCAATGAGTCGGAGGCATTTTCTTTAAAATCGTCACTATGTACAAATCACGCGAACATATTTTCGTTATGCTAAACAAATTAGGATTGTATTATTTTCAAATGAGCAGTAAAAAATCTTGAATCATTCACAAAAATATGATATAATAATGATACAAAATGTAATTTATTACAGAAAGTGGTAATATTATGGCTGAAAAGAATAATGCAAATATCGGCTTTGAAAAACAGATATGGGATGCTGCCTGCGTATTATGGGGACATATCCCTGCTGCTGAATACAGAAAAGTTATCGTAGGGCTCATCTTCCTGCGCTATATATCAAGTGCATTTGAGAAGCGCTACAACGCGCTTGTTGCCGAAGGTGACGGTTTTGAGGACGAGAAGGATGCCTATCTGATGGACAACATCTTCTTTGTGCCCGAAGAAGCCCGCTGGAACACTATCTCTGCTGCGGCTCATACTCCTGAGATCGGTACTGTTATCGACGATGCTATGAGAGCGATAGAGGCCGAGAACAAGAGCCTGAAGAATGTTCTCCCGAAGAATTACGCAAGTCCTGATCTTGACAAGCGCGTACTCGGTGAGGTCGTTGACCTTTTCACAAATATGGATATGACTGATACCGAGGACAGCAAGGATATTCTCGGTCGTACATATGAATACTGCATCGCTCAGTTTGCTGCGTATGAAGGCGTTAAGGGCGGCGAATTCTATACTCCCTCCAGCGTTGTACGCACACTCGTTGAGATTCTGCAGCCCTTTGAAGACTGCCGCGTATATGATCCCTGCTGCGGTTCGGGAGGTATGTTCGTACAGAGTGCAAAGTTCGTTGAAGCTCACCAGGGCAGCCGTAACCGCATTTCTGTATACGGTCAGGAGTCTAATGCTGATACGTGGAAAATGGCCAAGATGAATATGGCTATCCGTGGTATTGACGCAGACTTCGGACCATATCAGGCTGACACATTCTTCAATGACCTGCACAAGACGCTCAAGGCAGACTTTATCCTTGCCAATCCACCTTTCAACCTCTCAAACTGGGGACAGGACAAGCTGCAGGACGATATCCGCTGGAAGTACGGCGTTCCGCCTGCGGGCAACGCAAACTATGCATGGATTCAGCACATGATACATCACCTTGCACCTAACGGCAAGATCGGTCTTGTACTTGCTAACGGTGCGCTGTCAACTCAGTCCAGCGGTGAGGGTGAAATAAGAAAGCGTATCATTGAGGATGACCTTGTTGAAGGTATCATTGCTATGCCCACTCAGCTTTTCTACTCCGTCACTATCCCCGTGACGCTGTGGTTCATCAGTAAGAAAAAGAAGCAGAAAGGCAAAACTCTGTTCATTGATGCCCGTAAAATGGGCTATATGGTTGACCGCAAGCATCGTGACTTCACGGACGAGGACATTCAGAAACTCGCTGACACATTCAAGGCATTCCAGGACGGCACATTAGAGGAAGTCAAGGGCTTCTGTGCGGTGGCTGATATTCAGACTATCGCTGCACAAGACTACATTCTCACGCCCGGCCGCTATGTCGGCATTGAGGAGCAGGAAGATGATGGCGAGCCGTTCGACGAGAAAATGAAGCGCCTGACTTCGGCGCTTTCGGAAATGTTCAAAAAGTCCCATGAACTTGAAAACGAGATCAGGGAGAAGCTGGGGGCGATTGGGTATGATGTCTAAATTACAGGATATATGCATCTATGTAACTGAAAAAATGTCTGTCGCTGAATTGACAAACCGAAATGCATATATTTCAACCGAAAATATGCTCCCTGAAAAAGGTGGTATAACCTTACCAGCAACGATTCCGGCAGAAGGAAAAATCACAGCATATAAGAAGAATGATGTGCTTGTTTCCAATATAAGACCATATTTCAAAAAGATATGGTTTGCCTTGAGCGATGGTGGATGTTCAAATGATGTACTTGTATTTCGAGCAAAAGAAGGAATATCACCAGATTACCTTCATTATATTCTTGCTGATAACGCCTTTTTTGATTATGCTATGAAAACTTCTAAGGGTACTAAAATGCCCAGAGGTGATAAAAAGGCAATTATGGAGTATGAAGTTGCAATAATGGATTATGAAGATCAACAGAAAACATCTTCAATTTTAAGGCTGATAGATCAGCAAATTGCTGTAAATAATGCGATAAATGAAAATTTACGCCTGCAAGCCGCCTAAATCTTGACCTCCGACACATCAATCTCACCGTTCATTAGCTTCGGCAGGAGCGTGTCACGGAGGGCTGCGAGTCTTGCTATCTCATTGCAATTCTTTTCTATTTCGTGTATAGCAGCCCAAGCTAATTCTGAAAATCTGCTTATTTGCGTTATATCAGCTTTAGGAGCAGTAAATGCCGAAATCATTTTTGTAGTGAGGCTTCCACGGATACTATTGGAGTTGGATATTACTCTTAATTCTTCATATCTTCCGCAGATATTCCAATAAATAAACGGCATATATATTCTTTCCGACTCTACAACTATGATAGACTGATTGATATAGGTATCTGTAAGCAACATCGAGGTTTGACCTCTGGTGTGACCTTGACCAGCAGATGCTATTACAGTATCATATTTCTTAGCTAATCGGGTAGAAGAATTATCAACGCCTGCCTGTGTAATAGTTTTTTCAGTATCTACGATGTATTTTTGAGATGTTTCGCCAGATGAAAGCCATTTGAAATCGCCATTCCAATAGCTTTCATTTGAGGTAGTTGGTGTACCACCACTAAAAACTCTATCAGCGTAGTCGCTGATCTTTGCGGTATGCTCACATTCCTTAAAGGTTTCAGCATAGTAAGCGGCTATAAGCTGATGTAAATTTTCATTTATCGCAGTATTTAGTTCTATTTTATCGTCAATAGCCTTCAGCAACGAGCCTATTTTCTGTTGTGTCTCTAAGTCTGGTAAACTAATTACGAGATTTTGAAGAACATCTGTCTGAACGCGCTGCCTGCCTGATGATCCAACCATAGATTTTATTGCAGGTTCACGCACGATAGGGCTACATATAAGATAGTATACAAAATCTTCATCAGAAATACCATCAATAGCCCTAAACACAATGTATTCAGTAGAGCCAAACCCTACCTCGTTATTCTCTAATACAGAAACCTTTGCAGTTTTACCGTTTTCAAGGCAAGGGGTTATTCTTGCCATAATTGTATCACCATTTCTGAATTTTGTCCCACCATTATAGGCTGTCAATTCATAACACGGAATATCCCGGCAGAAAGGTTTTAGTATATCCATCGAAATTTTCTTTGCAGGAGTACCTTTTTTCAAAACCTCCTTCGGGTTGAAATAAACAATATCGCTGAATTTTTTGTTAGTCCATTCACTCACAAAAAATCACCGTCCTATCCAATATATTTTCTATGCGCCAGCTTAACATTGCTCTGCTTCACCATCGCATATTGTAGTGTAGTATCTATTCTTTGATGACCGAGCAGCCTTTGAAGCTGCTCGATCGGCATACCCTTGTCGATAGCCATAGTCGCAAGCGTTCGCCTGAATTTGTGGGGGTGAACCTTGTTTATGCCGAGTTTTCGCCCCATTTCACGCAATCGCAACTCTATCGCGCCTATCGTCAATCGCTTATGGGGAGAGCGGAGCGACACGAACAAGGCAGGATCGCTGTCCGTCCGTGAAGCAAGATAACTCTGCAAATGGAGCTTTGTACGGGCATCGAAGTACACCATACGCTCCTTATCGCCCTTGCCGACCACCACGCACTCACGCTCATTGAAATCAATGTCGCTGCGGTTCAGCAATACCATTTCACCGACACGCATACCCGTAGAAGCGAGCATATCAATCATAGCTAAATCCCGCAATTCTACGCAGTTATCACGCATAAGCTCCAAGTTTTCGTCTGTGTAGGTTTCCTTGATCGTCTTGCTTGTCTTGACCTTATGAATGCGCCGAACGGGGCTTTTGATGATATAGTCCTCGTCCTCCAGCCAAGAAAAGAAGCTCGACAGGATACGGCGGATATTATCCATAGTGACCTTACTGGACTTCTTTTCCGCCTGATAGTCGGTCAGATACGCCCTCAGATCGTCTGTTGTGATATGCTTGATACCCTTACCAATACTGTCAAGAGCTGCCGTGATCGTCTTGCGGTAGTAGTTCAGCGACTTCTCCGAACACCCCTCTATCCGCTTTGCAGAGAGAAATTCCTCTAAAATCTCCGTATTGTTGGGTGCTTTGTCAGCATCAGCCACAGCCGTGACCGACACACCCTTGAAAGCCTGCACAAGAACCTCGTGCAAGGCTTGAAGTTGTGCATTATCGAGTTTTTTCAGCATAGCCTGCTCGATAGTAGTGATAAGCGTAGTTTTCATTGTAGATACTCCTTTCAAAGTACCAACATCACTTCAGCCATATTGCGCTGTCTTACACAGGTAATAATTCTTTTTTTATTGTTTCCTTTTTCTTAACGGCTTTTTTCTTCTCTTTTCTCTTTGGCGGCTCAGATTCTACAGTATCTATTATCGAAATCAAGGACGATTCCTTAATCACTATTCGTCCCTTATAAACTCCTTTATCTTTGTTTTCTAACATATAGTATTTTTCACCATTACAAGTATGAATTGAAAAGGCCCCATGAGCAAATGCACATCGGATAGAATAGAATAAACCAACCGTGTTAGAGTCGTTGCGAGTTGTATGTATTGCAATTTCAATTGGCATTCTTACAGAATCAAAAATCTTGTGGGTTTTCATTTGATTTTCAGCATCTTTTGCTGTTGAAACTACCCAATTTGTTTTAAGAAACGCTGTTGACCGTTTTAGTGCCGCATTAAGTGAATTGAGATTCCAACCTCTTTGCTTAAAAGATATTCCTCTTTGGCTTACATCCTCAACAGGAGTTTCAACAACGAAAAAACGGTATATTCTTGCAAATTGTTGATTTGAAAAACTAAAGTCATCATTAAAATTCCATCTTATAGGCATGGTATTCTCCTAACATAAATGAAAATTTAGAGCAGCAGGCGCAGGCGTTATCTGATAAGTGGGTAGCAGAGCATTTGGACTGTATTACTATGCGCTCATTAGCTGAAGTAGCTGAGATCAATCCTGATACATACTCCCCGAAAGATAAATGGGCTTTTGTGAATTACCTCGATACAAGCAGTATCACTAATGGAGTTATGTCTGATATACAGCTAATAAATCCTGATACTGAAAAGCTCCCAAGCAGAGCAAGAAGAATAGTAAAAGCCAACGATATAGTATATTCTACCGTAAGACCTAATCAGCTTCATTTTGGAATAATAAGCAATCCCTTAGATAATATGTTAGCTTCAACAGGTTTTGCTGTGATACGAAGCAAGTATGATTACATAAGCAGTCCATATATCTATCATTTTCTTACAAGTCCAGATTTCATCGAAAAAATGCAACAGTTAGCAGAGCAAAGCACATCTACTTTCCCGTCTGTAAAGCCGTCTGATATTGGCACTTGTCTGATACCCTGTGCTGATGAAGCTGAAATGCTTGATATAACTGATAAAATCAATGGTATGTACGCACTGATATCTGCTAATCATCAAGAGAATAAGCGCCTTGCCGCTCTCCGTGACACACTCCTGCCGAAGCTGATGAACGGAGAGATTGACGTGTCGGAAGTCAAGATTTAAGCTGCCTGCAAGCGTAAATTTTCATTTATGTTAGGAGGGATACTATTGCTGTTTGGAGATAAAGAAATTGATCTTATTGATCATTTACAACTCTTTTGGTCTTCTGGAATAAGTCAAACTGCTTTAATTCCTAATCCGACCCCAGAATTAGAGAATATTGTCCATAAAGTATGCGATAAAGAAAACTGTGATAAATGGATAGTATCCTCAGGTAAATCTGATCCGCCACCTGATTTTTATTCAGATGAGTATAGATTGATGATGGATGTAATGCGAGTAAACGACCACGAGCAGAAAGGGAAAAAAGGAAAGCTTCATAACCCTTCTATGGCTCATGAGAAAGAAATGTTGAGGGAGTTGGAACAAGCAGGTATTCTAAAGCAATTTCCCAATGCTAAGGTTTTCTTGAACGGAGATACACAACTCCCTACATATGAAGATCATAACTATAATCTTTACCTAAAATGCTTTATACGTGTTCTTACAAAACACATTAACAGTATCGCATTATACAAGAAAAATCACCCAGGATATAAAGTGATATTCTTTATATTTGATGAATCTTCAGCATATTTTGAAGCTGATCATACAATAAACCCTAAAAGACAATTCCAACAAGGTGAACAATTGGCTGGTCTCCCTCATCTTTTCTTTGCAGATAATGCATTTCTAAATGCTTTTATCGGAAAAGATATCGATTATCTTTTTTGGTATACGCCATATAAACTGTTTGAACAGATTGATCCGCCACTAACACTACCTACTTTATGTGTGTATGATTTATCAGAAAAAGAATTTCCTCGTATAGAATTTGAAAAAACGAAAATGTTAAGCGTGGAGATATAAAGGAGCTGATTATATGTCATATAACGAAGCCGATTATGAAAACGCTGTCATAGACCTTTTCAAGAATGAACTGAACTATGACTACTTATACGGTCCTGATACAGAGCGTGACTTTACCTCGCCGTTGTATGACGAGATACTGGAGGAAAGCCTACGCCGTATAAACAAAGGAGCTCCTTATGACGCTATACAGGACGCTCTTTTCAAGCTGCGCAATTTTGAAAACGGCGAGCTGGTGCAGAAGAATGTTTTGTTTATGGACTACCTCCAGAACGGCGTCCCCGTCCGCTATATTGAGAAGGGCGAAGAACGCTCAATGATAATCTATCTTGTGGATTATCAGAATACGGACAACAACTCCTTTATCGCCGCTAATCAGTGGACATTCATTGAGAACAGTAATAAGCGCCCCGATGTTATATTATTCCTCAATGGACTTCCTGTTGTTCTTGTGGAGCTGAAGTCTCCCTCCCGTGAGGAGACAGACGCTTCTGAGGCCTATCTGCAGCTTCGGAACTATATGCATGAGATACCTTCCATGTTCATTTATAACGCTATACTTGTTATGAGCGATCAGCTTGTATCAAAGGCAGGTACTATCACTTCGGGTGAAGACCGCTTCATGGAATGGAAGACTACAGACGGCAGCTATGAGAATACTCAGTTTGCCCAGTTTGATACCTTCTTTGAGGGAATCTTCCAGAAGGACAGGCTGCTTGACATCATAAAGAACTTTATCTGCTTCTCAAATGACGGAAAGAAAGAGATGAAGATACTTGCAGGATATCATCAGTATTTCGCTGTACGAAAGGCTATCGAGTCTACGAAGAGGGCTTCCGTTACTGACGGTAAAGGCGGTGTGTTCTGGCATACACAAGGAAGCGGCAAATCCCTGTCTATGGTTTTCTATGCACATCTGCTCCAGTCTGCACTCGAGTCACCGACAATTGTTGTTCTCACTGACAGAAATGATCTCGACGATCAGCTATACGGACAGTTTGCAAAGTGCAAGGATTTCCTGCGTCAGGAACCTGTTCACGCAGAAAGCCGAGAGCATCTGAAAACATGGCTTGGAGGAAGGAAAGCAAACGGTATTATCTTCACAACTATGCAGAAGTTCGAGGAATCTTTCGACTGCCTGTCAGAGCGAAGAAATATCGTTGTTATGGCTGACGAAGCCCACCGTGGACAGTACGGACTATCTGAAAAGGTAAAGTATACTACTAACGAACAGGGCGAGGAAGTTGCAAAGCTTGTTGTAGGTACAGCAAGAGTTATCCGCAACAGTCTTCCTAACGCTACATATATCGGATTTACAGGCACACCTATTGCTACTGAAGACAGGAATACACGTGAGGTGTTCGGTGATTATATTGATATTTATGATATGACACAGGCTGTTGAGGATGGGGCAACCCGTCCGGTATACTATGAAAGCCGTGTCGTGAAACTGCATCTTGATCCTGATGTAATAAAGCTGATCGATCAGGAATACGACATCATGGCTACACAGGCTGATGCAGGAGTGATAGAACAGAGTAAACATGAACTTGGACGTATGGAAGCTATTCTCGGAAACGACTCTACCATCAACAGCCTTGTTACAGATATATTAGAACACTACGAGGGGAACCGTGCCAACCTGCTTACCGGTAAAGCGATGATCGTAGCTTACTCAAGACCTATAGCAATGAAGATATATCGTAAGATCCTTGAACTCCGACCGGCATGGAAGGATGAAGGAAAGATAGCAGTGGTTATGACTTCAAGCAATAAGGATCCTGAGGACTGGCGTGATATTATAGGCAATAAAGCGCATAAGAACGAACTGGCTGTGCAGTTCAAGGATAACAGCAGTTCTTTGAAGATTGCTATTGTTGTTGATATGTGGCTGACAGGATTTGATGTTCCCTCGCTTGCCACCATGTATGTATACAAGCCTATGAGCGGTCACAACCTTATGCAGGCTATAGCCCGTGTAAACCGAGTATTCAGAGATAAAGAAGGCGGACTTGTAGTTGATTATGTAGGCATAGCTTCTGCACTGAAGCGTGCTATGAACGACTATACCGTACGTGATAAGAAGAATTACGGTGATACGGATATCAGCAAGGTTGCATATCCTAAGTTTCTTGAAAAGATGCAGATATGTCGCGACTTCTTCTACGAGTATGATTATCAGCGGTTCATGGACGGAACTGATTTAGAAAGAGCAAAGACTATCAGCGGCGGTGTAAACTTTATCATCGCTCCGAGCAGGCAGGAAGAAAAAGAAGAGTTCATCAAGGAAGCTCTGATGCTTCATCAGGCGTTGTCTCTATGCTCTTCCCTTGTAGAAGAGTCACTGCGAATCGAAGCTCAGTTCTTTGAATCGGTCAGAGTACTGGTACTCAGGCTTTCAAATCAGGGTGGAGAGAAAAAGCTGTCACTTCCCGAGATGAACGCCCGTATCAATGAACTGCTCAAGCACAGTATCAAGAGTGACGGTGTTATCAATCTCTTCTCTGATATACACGAGGAGTTCTCACTGTTTGATCCTAAGTTCCTTGAAGAAGTATCGAAAATGAAGGAGAAAAACTTAGCGGTGGAACTGCTAAAAAAGTTGATAGCTGAGCAGATTAAGATCTATCGCAGAACTAATGTAGTCAAGTCAGAGAAGTTTTCCGAGATAATACAAAGATCTATGAACGCATATCTCAATGGAATGCTGACAAACGAACAGGTCATTGAAGAGCTGATGAAGCTTGCAAAGGAGATATCTGATGCAAGCAAGGAAGGTCAGGAACTTGGACTCACAGCAGACGAGCTGGCCTTCTATGATGCACTGACAAAGCCTCAGGCTGTAAAGGATTTCTACGAAAACGCAGAGCTTATTGCTATAACAAAGGAACTGACAGAGACTCTGCGTAAGAACAGGACTATTGACTGGCAGAAAAAAGATTCAGCCCGTGCAAGAATGCGTATGATGATAAAGAAACTGCTCAAACAACATAAGTACCCACCGGATGGAATGGAGGATGCTGTGCAGACAGTTATGATGCAATGTGAGCTTTGGGCAGATAATGCTTATACGCTCAAAAAAGAATTATTATGAAAATAGGATGTGCCTCCTGACGGAGGCGCTTCCATTTAAGATGTATAAAAAAACGAATGATAAAACTGGAGTGACAATTATGCAGTTAGGATGGATAGATTTTTCAGCAACAGAACGCAGCAAGGTGTTGAGTATCCTTGATCTGCTATCAGAGAAAGCCACTCTTGACGAGCTCGGCATCTCACCCATTCGTGACGGATTTTCCAACAGATTTTTCCCCGGCACCTCGACCATCCAGACGAGAGCGAAGTATTTCTTCATCGTACCATACGCAATGAAGTCGCTGGAAAAAACGGCTGGAACAAGCAGTGTTTTCAAAAAGGATCTTGATGAACGGGAGAAAAGCTGCGGATACAGATTCCTTGAAAACGATCCCAATGAAGACGGCGTTATCGGAAAGCGCTCGCTTAATAAAGGAAAATGGGTCAAAAGGCCTCCCTCGGATATTTACTGGGCAGGACTGCGTACATACGGCATTTTCTCCGCAGGGAAGATGTCTAAGGACGAGTGCATAAATGCTGTCTGCAATCAGCTTTCACTCAAAAACAACGTGCGCTTTCTGGGAAATTCCAACGACAACTCTGAGGAGAACGAAACTGACGACAAGCATCCGGAGGAGCTTTCATACAGCAGTTTCTGGAATATCCCCACATTCAAGCCTGACTGGTTCAGTACACTGAAAATGGAACTGACCAAGGACGAAGCTAATTTTTTAAAGTTCCAGATCATAAAGAGCTGTCCGGACAGCATCATGGGGTACATTCTGAGCCATGACATGAAGTCATTTTCAGAACTTGAAAGCTTTGAGGACATCGGTGCGCTCATCAGTCAGTTTCCAGAAGATATGCAGAATGAGTATTACCTTGCCAGAGATTTCTCCCGTTTTATTTATGTGGCAAGAGTGCTTTTCAATCTTATCATCGACCCGGAAAACGGAATTGCCATAGCTGAATATGACCGGCTCTATCCTCAGCTCAAAGAGCTGTCAGAAGTTGATCTGGAGGCTATATATCAGCTTTTAGAGATAAAGGAGATAGGTCTCATAGGCTTTCTGAACGATCTGAAAAAGCTAATGATCGAAGGAAATACTGACAAAATGAAATCACTGATAAAGAAACGAGAGAGCTGGCTTAAAGGCGACAGCCGGGCAAAAACTATGCATCCGGAGGAGCTGGAACCAGGCTGGTACGGCGGAGGGCTTCTGGATTACCGTTTCACCGCTGCAAAGCAGATCATCGCTGATATTTTCAGCGGAGAGGAGGAAGGAAATGCTTGAACCGGAAAAGGAACGCATCGACTACGGTCAGCTTCTTTCATGTCCTGAGGGATACAAGCTGGACATAGCAATCGGAACGACCTACTCTCTTGACCTTGATGCGCTGGTAGGCATATCTCTTGCCCTGGGACTTGGTGCATCAACAGACAGCGATCTTATGGGCAGCGAGATATGTATTCTTGAAGCACTGGAGCTCACTGCTGAAAATGTTGCTTTGTTTTGTGAAGGCGGACAGATACACACGCCCAATAATCATTCTTCTCTTTACATACTTCTGGAAAAAATGGTCTATCAGGTAATCACCAAGAAGACAAAAGGCATGAGCCATTATCCTTCGTTTCACCCGAAATTCTGGCTTTTGCGATTCGTCAGCGAAAAGAACGGCTCTTCTTTCTACAGATTGGCAATCATGAGTAGGAATCTCACCTTCGACCAGAGCTGGGACGTGACATTCTCTATGGAAGGCGTAAGGACTCCCGGACGAAGCGACAAAAACGTTCCTGTCAGCGATCTCATAAACTATCTGCTGGAAAGCCTGCCTGAAAACCAGTCCACGGAAGAAAAACGCCGCAAGATCAAAACAGTGCTGAAGGACCTGCCTTATGTTGATTTCAAGCTGGGCTGCCGGGAATTCACCGATTTTGAATTCATTCCATTGGGCATAAAGAGAAGCTCAGGCGGACGATACAATATAAAAGATGCTCAGTATCCTCTTTTCAACAAAAGAGCTGATGAGCTGCTGGTCATAACTCCGTTTCTCAGCAAGGGAGTGGTAAGAGACCTGAACGAAAACACCTGCGGTGACAGAACAAAAAATATCCTTATCACAAGGACTGAGTCTCTGAGCAAGCTATCTGCTGAGGACTGCGGTAATTTCTCTCTGTACACACTGAGAGACCAGGTCATCGACGGCGAGAGTATAATTTCCGACGAGGACAGCAATATCAGCAAACATGACATTCACGCTAAGCTGTATATGACCCGGAAGGGCAGCAGATCAGAGTTGTATCTCGGCTCGATGAATGCCTCTCACAGCGCTGTCAACGGCAATATCGAATTCATGATAAGACTGATCAGCCAAAGACGCTATCTTGATCTGGACAAGATGAAAGCAGCTCTTTTCACTACTGATGCCGGCGACAGCCCTTTCACTGAGGCCGAACTTACCTTCTGTGATGAGCCAGGAAATTCGCCTCAGCTTGAAAAGTACATCAAGGAGCTTTGTCGGTGCAGTCATCATGCAACTGCCGAGAGATCCGGTGATAATTACAGCCTGACAGTGGTCTTCGACGAGCTTCCGGAGCTCCATGAAGGCATTGAAATGGAGATCTCTCCGCTTCTGCTGAACAGAAAAGCAACAGTATCAAATAGAGTGGTCTTCGACAATGTCGAGCTAAAAAAGCTGTCCGCTTTTTACAGAATAACTGTCACCGGCGAAGCAGACAGCGTCAGCCGTGTGCTCAAGATCAGCACCGATGGTATCCCGGAGGACCGTGAGAAGAAGATCATTTCCGACATCATAAATGACAAGAGTTCCTTTTACATGTATATTGCTTTTCTCCTGGGCGAGAACTACGTTTCCAGCTACATGGACGCAGAAAATATCATGCTTGACGAAAAACAGAATGGCTCGGAGATTAAAAAGCCGGTGATGCTCCCGCCAATATACGAGCTCATGCTGAAAAAAGCCTATACCTCCCCGGAAAGGCTGAAAGCCATCGGCAGACTCATCGACTCTGTTGCTGATAAAAATGTTATCCCGGAATTTGAGGAGCTTTATAACACTTTCAAAAAGGCGGTGAAGCTGAAATGAGAAACGTTGCAGACGAACTTGAAAATATAGTAAATAACGTTATGTCCGGTCTGAAGGACTTCCAGAAAAAGACTGTTGAACATATCGACTCGCTATACAGAAGCGGACAGAAAAGGATACTTGTGTCAGACGAGGTAGGTCTTGGAAAAACTCTCATCGCAAGAGGAACTATCGCCAAGGTCGCTAAGCTGCGTCAGGAGGAGGGCGACGAGTTGGTGAAGGTGGCATACATCTGCTCAAACAGCACCATTGCCGACCAGAATCTGCGGAAACTGCGTATCACATCAGATGTGCAGACAGACGATGCCGGATCCTCACGGCTTTCCATGCAGCACCTGAAGATATTTGAGCAGGAAAGCGATCCAGATCTTCACCAGAGATATATCCAGCTCATCCCACTTACTCCTGACACATCATTTCGTATGACAACCGGAAGCGGAACGGTTTCAGAACGTGCGCTGATGTTTGCAGTTCTGCGGAGAATGCCAGCGCTCAAAAACTTTCTTCCGGAGCTTGAGGTGCTTATGGCTGACAGAGCCATTTCCGCTTGGCATTACTGGTGCAGAAACTATTATATGGAACGTGTTGAGAACTGCAACAAGCTCTCAAAAAACGCCTATCTTGATTTTATGATGAAGCAGCTTGACCGTGAAATGAACATGGAACGAGAAGGTGAGCGCTCTTATCTTGACAGCCTTAAAGCTGAGCTTAAAAAGATCCGAAATGGCTTATCATACGACAGAGGCATCATCGGCAGGCTGCGCCATATGTTTGCAGAGATCAGTGTCGCAAGGCTTGAACCTGACCTGGTCATAATGGACGAATTCCAGCGTTTCAAATACCTTATTGACACAAGCGGAGTTTCCGAGGTGTCAATGCTGGCGAACAAGTTCTTCAACACTGACGGGTTGCGTATCCTGCTCCTTTCTGCAACCCCCTACAAGATGTACTCCACTATGGAGGAAATCGACGAGGAACAGGTGGACGCACATTACAGCGAATTCTTCAATGTAATAAAATTCCTCAGTGATAAGCAGCCGATCAGTCATTTTCAGACTATCTGGGAGGATTATTCCGTGAAGCTGAAAGAGCTTATCAAAGGCGATACAGCAATCATTGAGGTGAAGAAAAACGCTGAAAACGAACTGTATAAACGAATTTGCCGGACAGAACGCTATTCCGAACGTCACAGTGCTGACATGATAGATGATTCCGATGTAAAGATACCGCTGAAAGTCAGTGAAGCCGATATTCGTTCGTATCTACAGATACAGGAACTTCTCAGCTCAATAGATGAGCCATACAATGCTCCGGTGGATTTTGTGAAATCCTCGCCCTATCTCATGTCGTTCATGAACGACTACAAGCTAAAAAAGCTCATCGAGAAATACTTCAAAACTCACCCTAATGAAGTCTCTAAAATGAAGCGAGAGACCTTCTGGCTGAACAAAAAGGCTATCGACAGATTTGACAAGATACCCAACAACAACGCAAGACTGGACCGAGTCATGGAAAAGGTTTTCAGCAATAATGCGGAGCTCCTGCTGTGGGTACCGCCTTCTCTGCCGTATTATAAGCCGGAGGGTGTTTTCAGAAACGCAGGGAATTTCTCCAAAACACTTATTTTCTCTTCATGGGAAATGGTACCGAGAATGCTGTCCATGCTACTGTCATACGAGGCAGAACGTAAGACTACCGGAGCCATTGCAAGACGTTCACCCGACCGGGAAGCAAAATACTTTTTGTCCGGCGACAAACGCTATCCCAGCGCAAGGCTTAATTTCGTCCTTCGCGAGAAAAAGCCGGCTGCCATGACGCTTTTCTGCCTGATATATCCGTCAAAATTCTTAGCACAATGCTATGAGCCCATGTACTGTCTGAGGAATAAAATGTCCCTCAGGGAAATCGAAAGTTCAGTCCGGGGAAAAATAAGCAATGCTCTTGACAAAATGCAAAGCACTGAAAGAGGTCTTCCTGACGCACGCTGGTATTACATTGCGCCTATGCTCATGGACGGCGCCGATCATGCGGAAAAGTGGCTTGATTCTGAGATAGCTTATGCCCGGAGCAAAAATGCTGATAAGGAACTGTCCACGAATTCCTATCTGAGGCATATTGAGGAATACCGGAGGCTTTTCCAGGAACTGAAAGGTGTTTCTCTTGAGGAAAAGCTTGGGAAAAAGCCTGACGACCTGCTGGAGGTACTCACGGATATGGCTATAGCTTCTCCGGCAATATGTGCTTACCGCACTTACAAGCGCTATCGCTATCCAGGATCTGGGAATGATCCTTCTCTTCCAAGCCAGGTCGCAAGGCAATTCATAAACCGCATGAATACTCCGGAATCTACAGCTGTTATCATGCTTTCCACCGGCAGACGCTCAGACGATGCCCATTGGCAGAACGTCCTGTCGTACTGCAAGGACGGCAACTTCCAGGCAATGTTCGATGAATATGCTCACCTCATAAGCAACAATTTTGAGGAAGGACACGTCGATACCAGTGAGCTGCACAAAACGATCCTGGATTCCATGCAGATCAAGACCACCTCCTACAATGCCGATACTTATGAGAGCTTTCTCAGCAGTGTTAGGTACAACGTAAGCAAGGACATCAAGCTGAGGACTCACTTTGCCGTATCCTTCACCAAAGGAGACAGCGACGAAAGCTCTACTGACCGCAAAAAGAAAGTTCGCAATGCTTTCAACTCACCCTTCCGTCCATTCGTCCTGGCTTCTACATCCATCGGACAGGAAGGACTGGATTTCCACAATTATTGCCGGAGGATCGTTCACTGGAACCTGCCGTCAAATCCCATTGATATCGAGCAGCGTGAAGGCAGGATAAACCGCTTTGAGTGCCTTGCTATCAGACAGAATATCGCTGAAAGATACGGCTCTCTGCCATTTCTGAAAGACCCATGGAGGGAGATGTTCAAAAAAGCCTGCGCAGAAGAAAAGACCGCAAGCAGCTCAGATCTGCTACCTTTCTGGGGGCTGAAAAACACCGAAGACATGATCCGTATAGAGCGGATCGTTCCCATGTACCCATTCAGCCGCGATCAGAACATCTACGGACGCCTGATGAAGATACTTTCTCTCTACAGGCTTGCACTGGGTCAGCCACGTCAGGAGGAGCTTATAGAGCATCTTCTGAACAACAAGATCCTAAGTGAGGATGATGCTGAGAAGCTGTTCATTAACCTCAGTCCTTTTTACAGAGATGATGAGTAAAGCACTGGTTGGAACATAAGAACCAATGTAGCCTATGAGATGCTTTATCACAAGGATGTTTCCATATATAAAACCAGCACCGCCCGGAGGCGGTGCGTAAAATATCAGAATCCAACAATTTCATTTATTGAAAAGAGTGCGGCTTTACCGGAGATAATGACCTTATCATCGGCACAGTCACAGTACAGGATACCGGTACGGTGGGAGGCTTGGAAAGCCGTAATGTGAGATTTGTTCAGTCGTTTGCACCAGTATGGAGCAATCATGCAATGGGTTGAACCAGTCATAGGATCCTCGTTCATACCGTATTTGGGAGCAAATACCCGTGAAACGCAGTCATATTCCGTACCATTGGCTGTGACAGCAACGCAAGCTCCGTCCAGTTTGGAGATAAGCTCCATATCCGGCTGTAAGTCACGAACCTCATCTTTATCTCGCAGAATGAACAGTATATCCCGGTCTTTATAAGCGGCAAGCGGAATAGTTCCGAGAGCTTCGATCATCATGTCAGTTATCTCGATATGCTCCAGCTTATACGCAGGAAACTCCATTCTTATCAGCTCATCGCTCTTATGAACGGTGAATTCACCGTTCTGGCCGTAGAAGTTGATAGTATCCGCATCCTGAGCATGGTAGTTGAAGAGTACGAACGCAGCAGCAAGAGTAGCGTGACCACAAAAGTCTATCTCACTCTTGGGAGTAAACCAGCGGATATGATAACGGTCATTCTCTTTGACAATAAACGCAGTCTCGGATAGATTATTCTCAGCAGCGATACTCTGCATGATTTCTTCACTTGGAAACGATTCCAGAACGCATACAGCAGCGGGATTACCAGAGAATATTTTATCCGTGAAAGCATCAACGATGTATTGTTTCATTCAATCCCCCAGTCCCGTAAGTTCCATTTAGTGAATTATACGTTAGTTACTTACGAGTATAATATCATATCACAGCTATAGTGTCAAGAGTTTCTGAAAAGTTGTTGATATGGATTATTATAGCATAGTTAGATAACAGCTTCACCCGGCACAAGGCCGGGTATGATTATGAATCACTATGAAGCTGTCCATAGGTTGTATCAATGAGAATTATTCGGTGTTATCTATGATTATTTCTTGTTCTTTTGCGGTTTAAAGACCTTTTCGTATGGTTTTCTACTGTGGTCAATTTCTAAGGAATTGGGTTTTCTCTTTTCAATGACAAGCAAGACTTTCTGCTGGGTAATATTAGCCAAACGCTGTGCCATCGGAAAATTGTTTTCATTTTTTGCGTGCAGCATTTTTCCGTTTCTGAGGTTGGTAGTAGAAACGTAGTTATGAAAATGATAGTCAGAACTTTCAGTATGCTTTTTGTGCTGACCAGCAAGAATTAGATGATCGTCTTTCAATGGCTTTAAGAATTCTTCGTTAATAGCCATTGCAGTTTCAGCATCAGGTGCCGTTTCTCTTGTTAACGATATCATGTATTGATTAAAGGGATTTTTGCTTTCATTACCATAATATTTTGCCGCATCTTTAAACTGTTTTTCAGCGTTTTTCGGATTACTGTCGTCAACACCGTATCCTCTTACAGCAACACTGTCTTCATTTGACGGATAATGCATTATATGATCCCAGTAGTTTTGCGAACAACCGGTATATGTAAAGATTTTCAAAATGTTCATAACTTGTTTGCCTCCTCTTGTGCTTCATCAAATTTACCTAATCGGCAAAGGTTAATAATGTTCTGTGTTTTAGCACGAATATAAGGCGTAGCACCGTTAGATTCGTCTGTACGATGCTTCATTCTCTCGTTTGCAACAGCCGGAAACTTAACGCCTTTCTCCTTTGCTTCTTTCTCAATATCAGCGATAGTGTCTTCATCAATCCATATTGACTTCTTCTTTTTCATAGGATCAACCTCCGTAATATATTATTTCAATAATGTCGTATTCTTGTATTTAACCGCATATAGGCATCAGTATAATAGATTTATTTATATATATTAATAATATTTATTAATATATTTATACAGGTTAAAAGTACAAATGTCCGACATTATTACTAGATAGTATGTTTGTCCTACAAAAAAACTCCCGAATAATCGGGAGTAGAAATTGATTCAGAAAAAGGATAGCTGATTATTAATCCAGCTGATTTGCTCCGCTTGATGAATGACTTCATCATCATGGTGTGTTCCGACAAGGAACGGAGAGTTCGGATCATGCAGACGAATACACCGTCTTACGTTTTCTCTGTTGGAGTTAGCATAACAGTAACGGCAGAGATGAGCGCAGGTATCATAAACGCCTATATCAATACCAAGAATGCAACTGCATTCCGAACGGAGTGACTTCTTTTTTGGTACATTTAGGGAGCAACCAATAGCAGCTTCAAATGTCTCTTTGGTCATGCAGCCGTTACAGTCCACGCCGTATGGTGCAAGGTCGGTTCCCTCAGCACAAGCTTTTATGGTGATTCCGTAACGCTTACCTATATCTGCAAAAGACTTTCCGATAGCTATACGCCCCTGCGGGGAGACAGTTCTTACCTGTGGAAAGTTGCGGACGACTTTGTCATACAGGTCGATGAAGCTTATAACGCATACTGTAGTATAACCAGAAAGAGTTCTGCACATCTCCTCAAAGACGGATATGTGACGCTCGATGGTATATGTACCGTCAACAAATATCGGATCATACCTCCAGCCGATACAGTTGACTCCTACAGACTTCGACAGCGTAATAAAGTCCTGCATTACTTTTTCTTTCGGAGGAACATTAGGTTCGATGTCTTTTCCGTATGGAGTTATAGTCACGAACCAGTATTGGTTGAAGTGACTGAGCTCGTCCAAGTATTTCAGCATAGGAGCCGGATTCTTGGTGCAGAAAGATATACAGTCCACGACATCAGGATCCAGCTCATAGCGGGTTATCCAGTCCTGACGATACGGATTACGCACAAGAACGTAGCCCTCACGTATTCTATTCATGAACCATTCAGAGTAAAATGCAGGGATATCTTTTCTCATTCCTGTGTTCAGTATCATAATTCTCCTTATTCTTCGGGCAGTGGTATGCAAGTATCGCTGCCTTTTTGTTTATATACCGCTAAGCCGCCCTTTAATGGGCGGCGATATACTGCGAAAGCATTCTAAAACTGTATCTTCATCTGTTATGATAACATAAAAAAGCGCTATTTTCAAGCATATGAATAGGTAATTTATAATACTTTCCTAGAATTTCAGAAATTCATATGTATATGATTACTATGTAATCGATTATTGTAAAAAAAGGCCTTTTAGCGTATTTTTCTTCGATATTTCCTATTTTTTCGATTTTCTATATGTATATTATTAATTTGAATACATTACGCGCGTATTCAAATTATAATGCAAAGGAGGACCGAAAATGTTTGATAACAAACGCTATCTGACGTGCGGCGTAGACAGCACTATACCACTTGAAATACAGCTGTTCCTGTGGGAGTGCGTTGAACGAATGCCTGCTCCCAAAGACTATCTTCAAGTCTTCGACTTGGAACAAGTCGGCTGTATGCAGTCAATCACTCACCGGAGTGAGGAACCAGAATACCGTAAAGTATACCTGCTCCCGTCTGATACACCTATCACAGAAAAGCTGTACATCATTGATGACGGCGACCACAGCACTATGCTCTTATCAAGTGAATATTAAAAGGAATGCCAGCCCGTAATGGGCTGGCTATCGCTATTTATGGAGGTTAAACAAATGGAAGATAATAAAATCTACTGCTCTCATTGCGGAGCTCTTATTGACGAAAACGAGGACTATGAAGAGGTCAATGGCGAGGTAGTCTGCACTGAATGCTATGAACGTAATACGACAACCTGCGATCGGTGCGGAGAGACTATTTGGACTGAAGACAGTTACGGTGACGAGTATACTACACTCTGCCGTCACTGTTACGAAAACCATTACACCAGATGCAGCTGCTGTGATGCTCTTCTTCATGAAGATGATGCTTATCACTTGGACGGCTATGACTACTGCTCGGAATGCTACCACGACGAAGTCGATAAATCGCGTAGTATCCACGATTATGGCTACAAACCGGAGCCTCTCTTTTATGGAGATTCCAATAGGTATTTCGGAATTGAGCTGGAGATTGACGGAGCAGGAAAAGACAGCGATAATGCTGATGAAATACTTGCAATCGCCAATAAGGACAACGAGCATATGTACATTAAGGGGGACGGCTCTTTAGACGACGGTATGGAGCTTGTAAGCCACCCGATGAGCCTTGACTACCACAAGAATTATCAGTGGGATGAGATAATGAAAAAGGCTATATCACTGGGATATCGCTCTCATCAGACATCAACCTGTGGGCTTCACATTCACGTCAACAGAGAGTGCTTCGGTGAAGATCGGGATACTCAGGACGAGGTTATCAGTCGTATCCTGTACTTTGTAGAGCATCACTGGAATGAGATGCTGAAATTCTCCCGCCGTTCCGAGTACAGCATGAACCGTTGGGCTGCGCGATATGGCTTTGAAAAGACAGGTCGTGAGATACTGGACAAGGCTAAGAAAGGTAACAACGGCAGATATGCCGCAGTCAATCTTATGAACTGGGCAACGATAGAGTTCCGCCTGTTCAGAGGTACGCTTAAATACAATACTCTCATTGCAGCCTTAGAGCTTGTCAACGCTATCTGCGACCTTGCTATCAATCTCACAGATGAAGGAATGACGAAAATGTCATGGTCTGAGTTTGTAGATACGTTACACGAACCTGAGCTTATACAATACCTCAAGGAACGCAGGCTATATATCAATGAGAACATCAACTCTGAGGAGGATATGTAATGAAAGCTGATATGAAAAAGGTCATTGCAAGTTCCGCAGGTGAAATTATAGCAGTTGCCGCGCTTGTCACTGCTACGGTTGTTGTGGATATGATAAGCGATAAACTGAAGGAAATCGCAGACGAAAAGAAGAAGCCAATGATAGATATTATCGTAAAGGAGGACAAATAATATGTGTTCATTATTCGGATGGCTTGACTATCAGGGCATTATGCCACATAGGATACTGAAAAAACTTACACAAGCTCTGGCTAATGCTGCTGAGGAAAGAGGAACAGATGCAGCCGGTATCAGCTACGTTCGTAACGGTGAGGTCGTTATCTACAAGAGACCTAAGCCTGCTCACAAGCTTCATTTTAACCCTCCGGAAGGAACAAGAGCTGTTATGGGGCATACCCGCATGACAACTCAGGGAGACGAAAAACATAACTACAACAACCACCCGTTCGCCGGTATAGCCGGCGACACTTCATTTGCATTCGCTCATAACGGCGTACTCTGGAATGATAAGGAGCTGAGGAAGGACAAGCTTATACCCGATACCCATATCGAAACTGACAGCTACTCCGCTTGTCAGCTTATAGAGTCGCAGCAGAAGCTTGACTTCGACAGTCTCAAATATATGGCTGAGACTGTTGAGGGTAACTTCACCTTCTCAGTACTTGATGACAGGAACAACCTGTACATTATTAAGGGTTCCAACCCGATGTGCTTACTCCACTTCAAAGATATCGGGCTCTATGTATACGCAAGCACAGAATCGATTATGAAGAATGCTCTCCGTAGGATAGGACTACACAAGTTCGCAAATGAGCGTATCAAAACCGACGACGGTGATATCATTCGTATTGACAGGAATGGAGATATCACACGCTCGAAGTATGAACCGAAGCTGTACCGCTCAAAGTATATGAGCTTGTATGACGACTCTCCCTATTACAATATGCATGAGGAGATACTGCTTGCATACTGTGGTTGCTACGGCGTTGACAGCGGGGATGTAGAACTTCTGCTTGAGTACGGTTACACCTGCGACGAGATTGAAGAAATGTTGATGGATACAAATATGCTCCACGAAGCTCTTAGAGACGTGAAGTATATGTGCGGAGAGGATATCTACGAAAGCTGCTATGGAGGAGCATTTTGAAGTCTCAAAAAGTTTACTTTATGGAACACATGAAAAATAGCGAAAAAAGCGTTCCAAAAAGTGGTGTTTTGACTTTTGAGACGTTCCGAAAGTCGTCACCACTTTTGGGAACAGAAAGGAGTATATATGGGTAAGATAGGATACATCCGCGTATCGACCGAACATCAGGAGACTGCCCGTCAGGAAGCTATAATGGAGCAGGAGCAGGTTGAACGTGTTTTTGCAGAGAAGATGTCCGGTAAGAATGCTAACCGTCCCGAGCTGAAAGCCATGCTTGAATATGTCCGCGACGGCGATACCCTGTACATAGAGAGCATAAGCAGGCTCGGACGTTCGACCCGCGACCTACTCAATATAATAGATATGCTTCAAAGGAAAGGCGTTACCCTTGTCAGCAGCAAGGAAAATATAGACACCAACACTCCGCAGGGGCGTTTTGTCCTGTCTATATTCGCTGCGCTTTCAGAGCTTGAACGTGAACAAACCTTACAGCGTCAACGTGAAGGGATTGCCATTGCAAAAGCTCAAGGGAAGTATAAAGGCAGACAGCCTATCACAGTAGATTGGGAAAACTTCGCTCAGCTGTATGAGCAGTGGAAGTCAGGAAGGATTACTGCTGTTGAGTTCCGTAAGCGTATGAAATTAAATAAAAACACATTCTATCGCAGGGTCAGAGAATATGAGAGCAAACTATAATGAGAAAGCCAGTGCAGCGAATACTGCACTGGCTCTATTTTCCCAATAGGGTGTCAAATATTTTTGCAACGTTTCAAAAGCCAATATACCACTTATGTGAAACATTTTTTTACTGTTTCAATAGACCTTGGTCTATTGATACTATACCTATGCTTTTTCAATAGAAGACTGACGAAAAATAATAGTTCGATTTCTTCCATCGGTACGTTTAATCAATTCATCTTCACCTATAACTTTAACCAAATTAGCGATTTGACTTCCCATTGATTCTTTTTTATGATAAAAAATAGTTGTTTTAGCTCCATCTTCCATTATTAGTCTTCTCAGTATATCAGCATCTGTCACATCTAAAGAATGACCATAAATATAAATATTCAAATCAGAAGCTTGAAGCTTGGGCATTGTTTTTACTGTAGAACGTCTTTTGGTAAGCCAATCATTATAATTGCAACCAGTTCCTTTGTATATACGTTGATAAAACTTCTTGAACTGGATGAATTCATTATCATTATTTTTTTCATTACCAGACAAGTATTCATCAATACCTAATACAAGATTGCAATTCTCAATATCTTTAGAGATATCAGCTTTACCATGTATGAAGTCGTATTCAATATCATTCTTGGAAACACCATAAATTAGCTTATATGTATCGGTGTAATTGAACGATAAAACCTTATCGATATTTAAGCTAACAACATCCTTTAAAGGTTTGCAATTAGTGATTGAAATGAAATCAGATAGATATATCTCTAAACAACGAGTTAGTCGGTTTAGATCATCTACAGCACGTTTCTTTTTAATAGATATCGCAGTTTTATCAAATTCAATATACTTTTTATCAGGTATTTTTCCATCATCGGAGAAAACTGGCTGTAAAACATTCAATTGCCATTGTTCCATATGCGCCATATTATTGCTTGTTTTAAATTGTTCATTCAAAGTAAACCTTGCAGCATCAAGAGTTTGAATAACAGTCGATATTTCGCTTTCAAAGTCAATCCAACCGTCTTTGCCATCATGTTTTCTGCTTTCGTATATTCTCAGAAAATATCTAAACCAGATATTTTCTGAGATGAGTTTGTCAAGTTCATTATAAATGTTGGAGTTTGAAGTCTTCAATAAATGAAAATATGAATAATACTGACTTTGTTTATCTTCCGACGAATCTTTAAACCTGTTAAATGCCTCCACATATTTTAGAAAATCTACATATGTGGTAGGCAATCCATGAGCTAAATCAAATCCGTTTCCTATAACTAAAATGTTCATAACGCTCCTCTCTTGATAAATATTGTTGTATACCTGATTATTGTAACCAAAATATTTATCATTCTATCTTGTAAATTGTTAGATAAAGTCTCGGGCTTAGCTTCCATCAAATATCTTATCACTACAACTTATAGCAGAGAACTATAAGCCTAACCTATATCGCTCCTGGTATAGAAAGTACTTCGACCACTGCCGTGTTTTAACAGAAGTCCCTGCTCAACCAGCTGCTTGATCGAGTTTTCAACAGAAGCCTTGCTGAGAGTAGGACAAAGCTCCATGACTTCGCTCTTTGTGAACTTACCAATCTTATTATACACAGCACGACGCACCATTTCGATTGCAGGCAGCTTCTCACCGACCAGAGATACACGTTCCTCAAAGTCGCGGTATGCGGCAAGAATAGTCTGCAAAAGGTACTTAATAAACGGCGTTGGATCTTCTGTATTTTCATTCCAGCCGTTCTGACACTGTTCCAAGGCGTCATAGTAGAGGTTCTTGTTTTTGGCTATCTTACTTTCAAGAGAGATATATCTGCCTATAACATAGCCCGAACGATAAAGGAGCAGGGTTGTGAGCAGTCTGCTCATTCTGCCATTACCATCGTTGAAAGGATGTATGCAAAGGAAGTCGTGTATGAATACAGGTATAAGAAGCAAGGCGTCTATATCCTGAGTTGCAATAGTGCTATTAAAGCTCTCACATATCGCGTTTATTGCAGTAGGAGTTTCGTAGGGCGGAAGCGGGGTAAACAATACGAATTCATGTCCGTTGGCATCAGTAGCACTGATATAATTCTGAGAGTTTTTAAATGTTCCGCCTATACTCTTATGGGAATACTTATACAGGTCACGGTGGAGCTGGAGGATATAATTCGATGAAATTGGAATATACTCATAGTTTTCGTGAATCGTATTCAGCACATCACGATATCCCATTATCTCTTCCTCGTCACGGTTGCGAGGAGTAGTCTTATCTTTTACAAGCTGCAAAAGGCGTGTATTGGTAGTGCGGATACCTTCGATCTCGTTAGATGCCTCGGTACTCTGTACCTTAGCAACCTCAATAAGACGATCAAGTTCCGCAGGCTTCTGTTTAAGGTAAAGCTCCTGCCTGCCTTTATATTCATGGATCTGGGCTACAAGACCGATGATCTCGCTGTCCCATGAACGTTTTGCAAGTATGCTGTAATCAAAGTTTCTCATAAGCTCGCACTCCTTTCTCATAATTATAATCGTTTTTAGGAGAAAAGTCAAGTGATTATGCAATAATATCTCCTAAATACTATTATTAATTAGGAGACAACTATTATTCGTTTCATTATATAATAACTCCATTGATATAATCAGCATATTCATACGAAACAGGTGTTTTCTTGAAGTATTCATAAATAGAATCAGCTCCCGTAAAGGGAGCTGGCTTCTTTCATAAGCATTGTACCACCGTAAATGTCGTGTGATTTTCGTGTGATTTCGTGTGATTTTCGACTGTAAATCAGTCACACGCGACTGCAAAATTGCAGTTAAAACTGTTTTCAACAGGTAAGAGAAAAGCCTGTATTTCGGTGCTTTTCTCGAAATACAGGCTTTATCGTTCTGGCAGGGGCAGAAGGACTTGAACCCTCGGCACGCGGTTTTGGAGACCGCTGCTCTACCAACTGAGCTATACCCCTATAGGACGTTGAGCGATTGACAACAATAATATTATATCAGAAAGGGAGAGTGGTGTCAATAGCGGAAAGATATTTTTATTTTTTAACAATATCGCAAATGAATATGGTTGCTTTTTTGAGGGAAAAATGGTATAATATGTGTATAATATGTTCACGGAGGAGATACTATGCTCAAAGCATACGAGCGCGGAGTTTACTACTACGAGACGGACAAAATGGGAATAATGCACCACTCGAACTACATAAGGATATTTGAGGAGACGCGCATACACTTCCTGAACGAGGCAGGGATGCCGTTTGCCGAGATAGAGGCGCAGGGTATACTGATGCCCGTGCTGACTGTGGAGTGCATCTACCTGCGCCCGCTTAGATTCGGGGACATCTTCTGCGTGGAGCTGCGGATAACGGAGTTCAACGGCGTGAAGCTCAAAGTTGCATACGTGGTGCGGAACAAGGAAACGGGAGAGATATGTGCGAAGGGCAAGTCCTCGCACTGCTTCACGGACACCGACCTGAAGCCGCTGCGTATCAAGAGCGGTTATCCCGCGATATACGCAGTATTTGCGGACAACATGGAGCAATGACAGTGCAGATTTGCATTTTTTTCTATAATATGGTATAATGTTAGAATGATATAATTCCACCAAGAAGGAGAGATAACAATGGCGATAACAGAAGCAGTTGAAAACTATCTTGAAACGATACTGATACTATCGAAGGCGCAGCCCGACGTACACGCAATAGACATATGCTCGTACCTCGGCTACTCGCGCCCGACAGTCTCCATAATCCTCAAGAAGATGAAGGAGGAGGGGCTGGTCAACGTCGACGGCGACAATCACATCACGCTGACCGACGCAGGCAGGTCTGTCGCTGAGCGCATATACGACCGTCACACCACTCTTTCGGAGCTTTTCATGCTTCTCGGAGTAAAGAAGGACCAGGCGCTCGAGGACGCGTGCAAGGTCGAGCATGACCTCTCCGACGAGACCTACACTCTCCTGAAGGCTCATTATCTGAAGCTCGTTGGAGGAAAGAATGGAAAGGTTTGAGCGATTCAGAGCAGAAGCGCCCGTATTCGAGTACAAGTCGTACACGATAGCTGAGACGGACGCGACGGTCGAGATAGACTACGTATTCTCCATAGTGGGAGTTGCGGACTTCCACGCAGGCTGGAGCTTTCCGCGCCCCGAGGGCTTCTCGGTGGAGGGCGACCTCGCATTTGAGCGGCTGGCATTCTCGCTGGGCATGGCGGAGGCGGTGAGCTACTGGAAGGCGGCGTGCTCCCCTCTCATGCGCGTGGAGTGCGGCGAGCTGACCGCGGAGCAGATACGCTGGTGGAAGAAGCTGTACTTTCTCGGACTCGGCGAATTCTTCTACGTAAACGGCATAACCACGGATATAGATTCATTCATGAACATCGAGTGTACGGGGAGCTTCACCTGCACCCGTGAGACCGAGCGCACGCCGCTGAGCGGCTGCCTCGTACCGATAGGCGGAGGCAAGGACTCGGCTCTGACGCTCGAGACGCTGACGCAGGCAGGCATGGAGTGCCGCTGCTACGCGATAAACAAGCGCAATTCGATAACGGGGACAGTTCTCGCGGCAGGGCTGCCCGAGAGCGCGCTCATCACGGCAAATCGCCGCTTTGACCGCTCGCTCATCGACCTCAACAGCAAGGGCTACCTCAACGGTCACACGCCGTTCTCATCGGTAGTAGCATTCTCGGCGGAGGTCACAGCCTACCTCAACAGGCTGCAATACATCGTCCTCTCGAACGAGGACAGCGCCAACGAGAGCACAGTTGCGGGACAGAACGTCAACCACCAGTATTCCAAGAGCTTCGAGTTCGAGCAGGACTTCCACAGCTACGAGAAGCGCTTCCTCGGCACGGGGATATACTATTTCAGCTTCCTGCGTCCGCTTTCGGAGTATCAGATAGCGAAGATGTTCGTGAGCCACAGGAAGTACCTCCCCGTATTCAGGAGCTGCAACCTCGGCAGCAAGGTCTCGCCCGACATATGGTGCGGCGAGTGTCCGAAGTGCCTGTTCGTGTGCCTGATACTGTCGCCGTTTCTCACTCGCAGCGAGCTCTGCGATATCTTCGGCAGAGATATGCTCGGCGACGAGAAAATGACCGACTACTTCTTCGAGCTCGCGGGACAGTCCGAGCACAAGCCGTTCGAGTGCGTAGGCAGCATCGACGAGGTCAACCTCGCGGTAACGCTTGCGATACGCAGTGCTGAAAGCAAGGGCGAGGAGCTCCCGCTGCTGCTGAAAAAATACAAGGACGCAGGACTGTACCACCCCGAGACGGTCGACGCGATAAACGCGTCGTACTGCGGCAGATACAGCGAGACGAACCTGCTTCCTCCCGAATTCGTGAAAATACTGAAAAGAGAAATGGAGCGACTTCTTTGAACAATTTTGCGGAACATATAAACGCCCTGACATGGGGCAAAAGCGTGTGTATCCTCGGCTTCGGCAGGGAGGGAAGGTCTACCTATGCCATGCTGACGAAATACTGCTCGCCCTCCTGCATCGCGATAGCCGACCTCAACAGCATCGACCGCGAATCTGCGGGCATAGCCGACAGCATCGAGCTCATATGCGGTGAGGCTTATCAGGAGTGCCTTGACCGCTTTGACATCGTATTCAAGAGCCCGGGAATAGTGCTCGACACCTCCCCTGCCGACCTCAGATGTCAGGTCACATCTGAGATGCAGGTATTCTTCGAGGTCTTCCGCGAGCAGATAATCGGCATCACGGGCACAAAGGGCAAGAGCACGGTCACGTCGATGATATACCACATACTGAAGGAGTCGGGCAAGGACGCCTATATCGCAGGAAATATCGGCATTCCCGTGTTTGACATCGCAGAGAAGCTCTCGGACGAGAGCATAGTAGTATGCGAGCTCTCATGCCACCAGCTCGAGTATATGACCGTTTCCCCCGCGACCGCGATATTCCTCAATCTCTACGAGGAGCACCTCGACCACTACGGCACGATGGAGAAGTACTACGACGCGAAGAAGAACATCTACCTCCACCAGCAGAAGCACGACACTCTGCTGATAAACTCGGAGATAGCCCCCGAGACGAGCGAGGCATACGTCTACACGATATCGAACACCGACCCGAGCGCGGACATATACGTCTCCGACGGCAAGATAACGCGTCCGGGCGAGGAGTACGAGATACCGACGGATAACATTCGTCTGCTCGGCGAGCACAACCACTACAACATCGCAGTGGCTCACTTCATCACGACATTCTACGTCGACGAGAAGCAGTTCACGTCCGCGCTGTGTACATTTGACCCGCTCGCTCACAGACTTGAATACTTCGGCACATATGCTGGCATACGCTGGTACGACGACTCTATCTCGACCGCATGCGCTACAGCGATAGAAGCGGTAAAGAGCGTGCCCGAGGCGGCGACAGTGCTCATCGGCGGCATGGACAGAGGCATCGACTACACCCCGCTGGTTGAATTTCTCGCGCAGAGCGACATCAACATCATCTGCATGGAGGCATCGGGCAAGCGCGTATTCGATATGCTTCTCTCAGCCAACCTTGAGGACGAGACGCGTATACACTACGTATTGCACCTCCCCGAGGCAGTGGAGCTTGCCGCGAAGATAACGCCCGAGGGCAGGAGCTGTGTGCTCTCTCCCGCAGCCGCAAGCTACGGTATATTCAAGAACTTCGAGGAACGCGGCGACGTTTTCAAGCAGCTTGTAAAGGCATTATAAAAAAAGGCGGACACTGTCCGCTTTTTTAATGCGCGGGAATCACTTTCGTTCCTAACGAACTACCGCGCGAAACCGAAAGTTTCGCTCAAGCCTTTTCAAAGGCTTGCGGGGGCTGGGGCAGCGTCCCAGCGGGTCAAGGGCAGAGCCCTTGTGGGTTCCAAGGATAACACCCTTGGTCGCCTCCTATGGAGGCGAAAAACTATATCCTATGACCAAGTGACCCTTTCCAAACAGTCCAGTGGACTGTTTGGAAACAAAAGGTGTTATTACCAAGCGCAACTAAAAAAGCTCTCCTACGCGGAGAGCTTTTTCGTTTACTTGAACAGCATGATAATGAACTGCTCTACGAGCACGACGGATATCAGCGCAACGGGATAAGTCGCAGCATAAGCGGAAGCAACGTCCTCAGTGCCCGCGGTACTGATGAGCGTACCGAGCGCGGGAGTTGAGGTCATACCGCCCGTTATAGAGCCGAGATTATTGAGCAGATTGAGCTTGAGCACATACTTCGCGAACAGGAATCCGATTATCATAGGAACGATGGTCATTGCCATACCGTAGAGGAAGTATACGGGCTGGAATTTCTCAGCAAACTTCGCGCCGCCGGAAACACCTGCACCAATGAGGAAGAACATGAGTCCGAGCTCTCTGAACACCTTCAGGGTAGTATCCTTAGGCATGATGCTGATACTTCCCACCCGACCGAAATGGCCGAATACGAGAGCTGTAAGGAGGCAGCCGCCTGTAGTCGAGAGCGAGAAATTCTTAAACTTGACAGCGCCGATGATGATACCGATCACAGCAGCAAGGGCGAAAGGCATGATACCGAAATCGTCCATATGTATAAGCTTCTTGTCGGACTTCATCTGCTTTGACTTTTTCTCCTTGCCGGCGAGGAGCTCGCGCTCTTTAGCCATATCAGCGCCGACAATTTTCGGAATGATCTGAACGAAGAGGACAACACCGAGAACGCCGAAGATGTACGCGATACCGTATCCGACGCTTACATCGGGTTCAAGCTCCGCGCCTGCGGCTTCCTTGGCAGCCGAGAATCCGGGAGTGCTTGTGAGAGCACCGGCAAGGAGTCCCGCCATCATTGCGACAAACTCGCCGGGATCGGAGTCGGTGAAGTTCCTGCCTATCATAATGCAGCCTGCACAGGTAAGTCCGCCGCTGAGAATGATGATTATAGCGAGGAGAACATAGGACTTGAAATTCTTCTTGAAGTTGGCGAAGAAATTCGGACCCGCGATGAATCCGACCGCAGAAACGAAGAGTATCAGACCGAGGTTATCGACTATCTTGAGAGCCGAATCGACGAAAGAGACATCAGCGATGACAGTGCCTGCTGTGTCCTTCTGGCTGACGACGAGCTGAGTAGTGAGCTGGTCGTGGAAGATCATACCGTACACGAGAGCGACGATGAAAACGCCGGCAGTGCCGAGAGAAATGCCCTTGATCGTGATACGTCCGAGGATGTATCCGAGCGCAGCGATGAGCAGCACGGAAAACATCAGGAAACCGACGCTCTTCACGGTCAGTAAACCGTCAAACAATTCCATAGATATTTACACTTTCTTTCATATTTATTCACAGCAACGGGACACAAAATGTGTCCCGCTGTTTTTTTACTTTGACTTTCTCGCGTAGTGAGGCAGGAGCATAGGTGAAGCAGTACCGCTTGCCGCGCCGGCAGCCTCGAGCTCCTTGTTGAACTTCTCGATGTGCTCGAGCGTGAGCTTAGCGGGAGTCTCGGTGCCCTTAGCCTTAGCCGCCGCGCACATACCCGCATTTCTGCCGAACACGATAACATCGAGGAGGGAGTTGCCCATGAGGCGGTTCCTGCCGTGGATACCGCCCGCGACCTCGCCCGCCGCGTAGAGGTTCTCAACGTCGGTAGCGCAGTCAACGGAGATATTGAGACCGCCGTTCTGGTAGTGGAGAGTCGGGTACACGAGGATAGGCTCCTTGCGGATGTCGATGCCGTACTTGCCGAACATACGCATCATCGCGGGGATGCGCTTCTCGATAGTGCCCTCGCCGTTCTTGTACTCTATCATAGGAGTATCGAGCCATACCGCCTTGCCGAGGTTAGTCTCGACGCCCTTGCCGCGCTCTGTACATTCGCGGATAATTGAAGCCGCGGTGACATCACGGGTCTCGAGGGGATGCATGAAGACATCGCCGTCGATGTTGACGAGCTTAGCTCCGAGCGAGCGCACCTTCTCGGTAACGAGCGCGCCGAAGATCTGCTCGGGGTAGCCCGTACCCGTGGGGTGGTACTGGAGAGTGTCCGCATAGAGGAGGCTTGCGCCGACTCTGTAGCCGAGGATAAGACCGTCAGCCGTAGCGCCATAGTGGTTGGAGGTCGGGAAGCCCTGATAGTGCAGACGACCCGCACCGCCGGTCGCGATGATGACAGTCTTAGCGCGTGCCACGAGGAGCTCCTTAGTCTCCATATTCATGAGGACAGCACCAGCCGCCCTGCCGTTTTCGTCGAGGATAATCTCGACCGCCGCCGTGAAATCGACAACGGGGATACCGCGGTTGATGACCTCATCGCGGAGAGTACGCATTATCTCGGCGCCCGAGTAGTCCTTAGCCGCGTGCATACGCTTGCGGGAGGTACCGCCGCCGTGAGTTGTTACCATAGTGCCGTCGGCTTCCTTATCGAACTCAACGCCGAGCTTGTTGAGCCACTGAATAGCCTCGGGAGCCTTTGTTACGAGCTTAGCGACGAGCTCGGGCTTAGCCGCGAAGTGACCGCCGCCGAAAGCGTCGAGGAAGTGGATAGCGGGGGAATCGTTGGGCTTGTCAGCGGCTTGGATTCCGCCCTCAGCCATCATAGTGTTAGCGTCGCCGATACGGAGCTTGGTGACTATCATAGCCTTCACGCCCGCCTCATCAGCCTCTATAGCCGCGGAAGCACCTGCTCCGCCGCCGCCGATGATGAGGACGTCGATGTCGTAGTCGGGAGCCGTGAGGTCGACGTCAGCCGCGCTGATACGGCTCTTGCCCTGTAAGAGCTCCGCAAGCTGAGTGGGCACCTTATCGCCCTTGTTTACGCCAGCAGAGAGGACAGTGAACTCCTCCTGCTTGTAGTCGGGGTGGAAGTGAGCGAGCAGGTCGTCCTTCTCCTCGGCAGTCATACGTCTGGGCTCGAGCTCTGCATTTGCCGCTCTCTTTTCGGCAACGACCTTAGCGAGCTCGTTGAGCTTATCTATCTTATACATTGTGCGCCCTCCTTACTTCTCGATATCGCGGTGGTTGTACATATCCTTGAGCTCGTCGACGTTAGTGACAGCCTTGGACATGAGCTCCGCCATCTTGTCGTTGAAGATACCCTCATTGACCTCATTCACGCGGTCGCTGAGGTGCTGACATTCGGGAGCGATGTACTTGCCGTTGAGACGTCTCGCGAGCATAGCCACCTGCGGGTGTGAGATGCCTGCGGGACAGCGTGATGAGCAGACTCCGCACATAACGCAGTCGAAGCTCTCCTCGGCGCACTTCTCGTACTCGCCGCGCTGAGCGTATGCTATGTACTGCATAACGTTGAGCTCCTGCGTGCAAGCCTTAGTGCAGGCATTACAGCCGATACAGCTGTAAATTTCGGGATATAGCTGCATCATGATCTGCTGGTCGGGCTTTATCTCCTCTATGTTGTAGACTCTCTTTTCGAGGGGGAAGAAGGGCAGCGTAGCTACGTACATACCCTCCTGCACCTCTGTCTGACAGGCGAGACAGCCGTGCAGACCCGACTCGCCCTTAATCCTGTATATGGTAGCGCAGGCGCCGCAGAATCCGTTTCTGCAGCCGCAGCCTCTCACGAGCTCATAGCCCGCGTACTCCATAGCCGTCATGATCGTAAGACCTGCGGGCACCTCGTACTTCTTGCCGAACAGGTAAACATTAAGCATATTTTCCATTAGTAGCTCTCCTTATCAATACTCGTCGGGCAGCTCACCGAGCTGGTCGAAGCGGAAAACGGGTCCGTCCTTGCAGACGTACTTATTGCCGATATTGCAGCGTCCGCACTTGCCCACGCCGCACTTCATGCGCAGCTCCATAGTGGTGTAGACCTGCGTCTCAGTGAAGCCGAGCTCCTTGAGACCCGCAAGCGTGAACTTAATCATTATCGGAGGTCCGCAGACGAGAACGGTCTTGCTCGTCAAGGGAGTGAGCTCCTTGACGTAGTTGGGGACGAATCCAACGTGACCGTCCCAGCCCTCCTGCGGGTTGTCAATGGTGAGGTTTACCTCGATATTTGGGTCAGCCATCCACTCGTCGATAATTTCCTGATAGTCGACGAGGTCGTCCTTGGAGCGCGAGCCGTAGATGACCTGAACATCGCCGTAATTCGCGCGGTTGTCGCGGACGTAGTTGATGACGGAGCGGAGCGGCGCGAGACCGATACCGCCCGCGATGAATAGGAGGTCCTTGCCCTTGAGGTCACCCTCAACGGGGAAAGCGTTGCCGTATGGTCCGCGGATAGTTATCTGCTGACCCACCTCCATAGCGTGCAGCCACTCAGTGAGGCAGCCGCACTTCTTTATGCTGAACTCCATGAACTCCTTATTCGTAGGAGACGACGTTATCGAGAACATAGCCTCGCCCACACCTGGGATAGAGAGCATCGCGCACTGACCTGGCATATGCTCGAAGACCTTGCCGCCCTCGGGAGCGATGACCCTGAACGTCTTGACGTCGGGTGTATCCTGACGTATATCGGTAACTACGCCAATTTTCGGTATCAATGTATCGTTGTTCATCACTTAGCCTCCAATGCTTTCATTACCTTGACGATATTCATGGATATGGGGCACTTCGCGAGACATCTTCCGCAGCCAACGCAGCCGAATTCGCCGTCGTTGTTAGCGGGGAAGTACACCAGCTTATGCATGAAGCGCTGACGGAAGCGCTCGAGCTGAGTGAGACGCGGGTTGCCGTGCGCCATTTTGGTGAAATCGGAGTACATACATGAATCCCAGCAGCGGAAGCGCTTGATGCCGTGACCCGTGTTGAAGTCCTTGATATCGTAGCACTGACAGGTGGGACATACGAACGTGCAGGTGCCGCAGCCGAGGCACGCCTCGGAGAGCTCCGCCCACTTGTCGGAGTTGAAGTATTCGTTGAGCTTGTCGCCGCCGAAGTTCTCGGTGGAGAGCTTTGCGAGCGGGAGCCTGCCCATTATCTCTCTTGCCCTTGTCTGAACCTCCATGAGCTTGTCGGTATCGCCGTCCTCGAGGAACGATGAAATGGACTCGACGAATTTCTCGCCCTTATCGGTGTTGGCGAGGAAGAAGATGCTCTCGCCGTCGTCGAAGCAGGATACATCGCCGCCGGGGACAGTCGGGTCGATGCCGAAGGTCTTGCAGAAGCAGGTCTCGGCGGGACGTGTACACGCCATAGTTATAACAGTACCGTGGTCGCGGCGGTTCTTGTAGAAGCTGTCGACGGGCTCGCAGAGGAATACCTTGTCGAGGATAGTGAAGCTCTTCGCGTCGCAGGCGCGCACGCCGAATATGACGAAGTCCTCACACTCCTCGCGGATATCCCTGACCTCGATATTCTTGCCGTCAATTTTGAACTCGGCGAGGTTCTCGGTCTGCGGGAAGAAGAAATCCTTAGCACTGCGGACGGTATTGAGCTCCTTTGTGAGCTTCATGCCGCTCTCGTACTTCCTGTACTCGGCAGCGCCCGCCTCACGGTCGGTGGGGATATAGAGGGTCTGCTTGGAAGCGATGTCGTCGAACAGCTCATAGAGCTTAGCCTTTGAAATTTTCTGCATTACTCAACACCCCTTTCGTGTACGACGGACGGCTCGCAGTCGTCCTTGGTATAGTCGGTAAGAGGCGCTCTCGAGGTAGTATCGGCGCCCGCCTGATACTCGCCGTAGAGCTCGTTGATGTCCTTGATGAACTTGCGGTTGAGGAGGTGGAGCGGTATATGCTGGGGACATACGCGCGAGCACTCGCCGCAGTCCGTACATCTTCCCGCAACGTGGAACGCGCGGATGATGTGGAACATATTCTCCTCGAAGCTGTCCGCGGGAGCCTTGTTGTCGATGCCCGACTTGGGGTTATCGAACACGCAGTTCTCGCAGGTACACGCGGGACATACATTCCTGCACGCATTGCAGCGTATGCACTTGGAGAGCTGGTCGCGCCAGAAGTCGAAGCGCTCCTGCGAGGTCATATTCTCGAGCTTTTCCACCATTTCAAAGCGGTTGGAGTCGAGCACATCGCCGTCCTCGCCGATGAGCTCGTCGAAAACGACGTGCTTCTTGCTCTTACATGAAGCGCACTTATCGAGTACCGCCTCATAGAAGGGCATAGTCTGAGTGCCGTAGATAGTCTCTATTTTGAGGGTATAGTCCTCGTTTTTCACGCTGAGTATACCTGTAATGCCCTTTGCCTTTATCTTTTCGATGTCGAGCTTGGGACCGCCCTCGATACCGATGACGTACACCTTCTCGCGGTCTATTCTGTGCTCCTTGACGAGCTGATTGAAGCTGTATGTGTCGCAGGGCTTGAGGAAAGCGAGCACCTTGCCCTCCTTCTGGGTCTCCTTGACGAGGTACTTCGACACATTCGCGGCAGTGAAGTCATCACAGACGAAGTCGCTGTCTATCTCCTCCGCGGAGGTGAACACAGCGGGAGTGATATCATAGGTGAACTCTCCTCTCTTCCAGCCGATGACGCGGTCTACGCTGCCGTCCGCGAGGAGCTCCTTAGCTCTTTTAATCATTGCTTCCTGCATCGTAAATCCTCCAATCTGCGGTTAGGTCCGAGAGCCTTTACGTCCTCGGTGAACTGCTGCATAGTAGCCGCGAACTTCGCGCCCTCAGCAGCGGACACCCACTCAAGGCGGGTACGGTCGCGCTCGATGCCGAGGAAGTCGAGCATACTGTAGAGCAGGGTTATGCGGCGGCGTGTGAAGTAGTTGCCTGACGTGTAGTGGCAGTCGCCTGGGTGACAGCCGCAGATGATAACGCCGTCAGCGCCCTTCTGGAAGGCGCGGAGAATGAACATGGGGTTCACTCTGCACGAGCAGGGAACGCGTATGATCTTGACATTCGTGGGATAATTCAATCTGTTGGTACCTGAGAGGTCGGCTCCCGCATAGGAGCACCAGTTGCAGCAGAAAGCGACTATAACAGGTTCAAAATTTTCATTTACTTGCATATTGCGTCTACCTCCGCCATAATCTGACTGTTCGAGAAGCCGCTGAGGTCCATAGCACCTGACGGGCAGGCAACAGTACAAGCGCCGCAGCCCTGACAAACTGCGGGATTGACGCTTGCGACTCTGCGGACCTTAGTGGTGCGGTCGGGCATTCTGAACTCCTTGTCGATGTATGTGATAGCTCCGTAAGGGCACACCTTCTCGCATGACGAGCAGCCGTTGCACATGAGCTCGTCTGAGTGGGCAACACAGGGGTTGCAGGTGATGCTGTTCTTGCAGAGCAGACCGATAGCCTTAGCGGCAGCGGCACTTGCCTGCGCGACAGTCTCGGGGATATCCTTGGGACCCTGACACGCTCCCGAGAGGAATATGCCTGCGGTAGCGCTCTCCACGGGGCGGAGCTTGGGGTGCGCCTCGGTGAAGAAGTCGTTGGTATCCATCTGAGTCGTGAGCATCGTCGCGAGCGGACGTGCAGTCTTGTCGGGCTCGATAGCAGCCGCAAGAACTACCATATCGGCGTTGATGTGGAGCTGCTCATTCGCGAGCAGGTCTGACGCCTGAACGTCGATTTTACCGTCGGACTTGGGCGTAACCTTGCCGACCATGCCCTTGATGTAGTGGACATTGTACTGCTCGACTGCACGGCGATAGAACTCATCGAAGTTCTTGCCGGGGGTACGGACGTCAATGTAGAATACGTAGACTTCTGTATCGGGGTACTTCTCACGTATGAGCATCGCGTGCTTTGCGGTATACATACAGCAAATCTTCGAGCAGTAGGGCTTGCCCTTCTCGTCGTCGCAGCGCGAGCCAACGCACTGCACGAACACGATAGTATGCGGGTGAGTCTTGTCTGACGGGCGCAGGAGGGTGCCGCCGTTCGGACCAGCCGCATTCATGAGTCTCTCCAGCTCCAGCGACGTAACAACATCGGGGCACTGATTGTACGCGAACTCGTCGTACTTGTCGAGGTTTATGGGGTTGAAGCCCGTAGCAACCACGATAGCGCCGTACTGCTGCTCAATGAAGGTATCCTGCTGCTTGTAGTCGATAGCGCCCGCGGAGCAGACCTTCGAGCAAACGCCGCACTTGCCCGTCTTGAGCATCATGCAGTAGTTGGGGTCGATAGTTGCGACCTTGGGTACAGCCTGCGCGAACGGGATATAGATAGCGGAGCGGTTGTCGAGCCCCATGTTGAACTCATTTGGCACCTTTTTCATCGGGCACTTCTCGGTACAGAGACCGCAGCCCGTACACTTTGTCTCGTCGACGAAGCGAGCCTTTTTCTTGATCTTGACTGTGAAGTTTCCGACGAAGCCCTTTACATCGGCTACCTCGCTGAACGAGTGGATAGTGATGCGCTCATTCTGCGAAGCCTCGACCATTTTAGGCGTGAGTATGCACGCCGCGCAGTCGAGCGTCGGGAAGGTCTTGTCTATCTGAGCCATTTTGCCGCCGATAGTGGGCTGCTTCTCGACGATATCAACGTCGAAGCCCGCCTCCGCGATGTCGAGAGCCGTCTGAATGCCCGCGATACCGCCTCCGATGACGAGAGCGCGCTTGACAACGGGGCTCTCCATGGAGTTGAGCGGCGTATTGAGGTGGACCTTGGCGACAGCCGTCCTGCCGAGGATGATAGCCTTCTCGGTAGCTGTAGCTATGTCCTTGTGTATCCACGAGCACTGCTCGCGGATGTTGGCGATTTCAACGAGATACGGGTTCAGACCTGCGGAAGCCGCCGCCTTTCTGAACGTATTCTCATGCATACGGGGCGAGCACGAGCAGATAACAACGCCCGTGAGCTTCTGCTCCCTGATAGCGTTCTTTACGAGCTCCTGACCCGACTCCGAGCACATATACTGGTAGTCCTGAGAGATGACTACCCCGGGCTCGTGACCGAGCGCCTCTGCAACAGCCTTTACGTCTACCGTAGCGGCGATATTGGTACCGCAGTGACAGACAAAAACACCTATTCTCTGCATAGCGTAGTCTCCTCCTTACTTAGCGTACTTTCGCATAGCCGTCACGATAGCCTGCTGAGGCAGGTCCTCGTCGAGCAGTGCGGGGATATCGGTGGGCTCCAGATGATTTCCGCCCTGCTGACGAACAGCCGCGAGGCGCACCGCCTCGACCACCTTAGCGGGCTCTACACCGCGGGGACATCTCTCCACGCAGGCAAAGCAGGTCAGGCACTTGTATATCGACTCCGACTTCATCAGGGTCTCTATATCGCCCTTTTCGACCATATACACGAACTGATGAGGGTGGTATTCCATTTCATCGTAGGAGGGGCAGGTCGCGGAGCACTTACCGCAGCGCATACATTTGAGCACATTTACTCCGCTCGAACGGAGCACCTGTTCCTTTAGGTTCTTATTCATTGCTTGCCTCCTTTAAGCCGAGAGCCTCGGCGAGAAGCTCGGTAAAGTAGTGAACGGGCAGGTCTGAGCCCGAGTTCTTTTTAAGGTTGTACAGGCAGAGCGGACAGGCAGTGATGACCATTTCGGCGCCCATATCCTTGGCGGAGTCCATAACAGCGCCGCTGCGCTTCTGAGCCTGAGCCTTGTCCTCGAGGGTGATATAGCCGCCGCAGCACTCATTTCTCTGCGAGTATATGACGGGAGTACCGCCTATCGCCCTGATGAAGTCCTCGATAATAGTGGGATTCTCGGGGTCGTCCATAGCGAGAGCCTTTGCGGGACGCAGGAGCAGGCAGCCGTAATACGCGGCTATCTTTCTGCCCGTGAACGGGTTCACGACCTGCTCTTTGAGCTTATCGAAGCCGACCACATCGCGGAGCATCTCAAGGTAGTGATAGACCTTAGTGCCGCCGACATAGGGCTCATTCAGCCCGAGGTAGTTATTGACCTTAGCCGCCATTTCCTCGTCGCGGGAAATATCGAACTCGGTCTGCTTGATGACGTTGTGGCACGCGGAACAGACCGTGATGAGGGGCTGACCCGCCTCCTTAGCGGAGTTGAGCACTCTCACCGCCGAGAGCTTGGTAGCGATCTCGTCCTTGGCTGTAGTGTAGGCGCCGCCGCAGCACTGCCAGTCGGCGGGCTCCACGAGCTTTATACCGAGCGCCTCTGCGGAGGCACGGGCATAGGCATCGAGGTCTTTCGCCTTAGTGCGGAGCGTACAGCCTGGGTAATATGTAAATGTTTCCATAGCACATTCCTTTCCTACATTATCTGTAGGGGTCGATGCCCACATCGACCCGAACGAATATTATCATCATTCAAGTGCGGGCTGATGTAGGCATCAGCCCCTACACACTTATTCGGTAAAAATCGCGATAAACAACTCACGCTCCACAAAATGTGAGCGATGTTTACGAGCGTCCTCGCGAACCGCCCGCGGGGGCTCCCCGCTCAGACCATTTCCTCGGGGTGGAACACCTCGTCGAACTTCTCCGAAGTGAGGAAGCCGAGCTCGACGCACGCCTCCTTGAGGGAGATATTGTCCTTGAACGCCTTCTTGGCGGTCTTAGCGGCGTTCTCGTAGCCGATATACGGATTGAGCGCCGTCACGAGCATGAGGGAGTTGTGGAGGTTGTGGTGCATCTTCTCCTTGTTTGCCTTTATTCCGACCGCGCAGTTCTTGTTGAAGCTGAGTATCGACTCTGCGAGCAGTCTTGCGGACTGGAGGAAGTTATACGCGCACACGGGCATGAACACGTTGAGCTCGAAGTTGCCCTGTGAAGCCGCCATGCCGACCGCAACGTCGTTGCCCATGACCTGTACCGCGACCATAGTGACCTGCTCGCACTGGGTAGGATTGACCTTGCCGGGCATTATGGACGAACCGGGCTCATTCTCTGGGATGAATATCTCGCCGAGACCGTCGCGCGGACCCGAAGCGAGCCAGCGCACATCGTTGGCGATCTTCATCATATCAGCCGCGAGAGCCTTGAGCGCACCGTGCGCGAAGACGATCTCGTCCTTGGAGGTCAGCGAGTGGAACTTATTGGGCGCAGTCACGAACTTCTTGCCCGTGAGCTCGCTGATAGCCTCAGCGGACTTTTCCGCGAAGCCGGCAGGAGCGTTGAGTCCCGTACCAACGGCAGTACCGCCGAGCGCGAGCTCTTTCAGCTCCTCGCATGAGGCGAGAATCATCTTCCTGTCCTTCTCGAGGGATGCTCTCCAGCCGCTTATCTCCTGCGAGAACTTGATAGGAGTAGCGTCCTGCAGGTGAGTGCGTCCGCTCTTGACGATTCCCTCATTCTCAGCCTCGAGGCGCTTGAAGGTCTCGACGAGTGTATCTATCGCGGGGATGACCTTGTCCTCGAGGGCGATGACCGCGGCGATGTGCATAGCGGTCGGGAAGGTATCATTTGAGGACTGGCTCATATTGATGTCATCGTTGGGGTGGAGGAGCTTCGCGCCCGCGATCTCATTTCCCCTGTTGGCGATGACCTCATTCGCGTTCATATTGGACTGCGTACCGCTTCCCGTCTGCCATACGACGAGCGGGAAGTGCTCGTTGAGAGCGCCGCTGATGACCTCGTCGCACGCCTGAGAGATAGCGGCGAGCTTCTCGTCGGTCATTTTCTCGGGCTTGACGGCGTGATTGGCGATAGCGGCGGCTTTTTTGAGGATGCCGAAGGCGTGAGTTATCTCACGCGGCATAGTCTCGATACCGACGCCGATGAGGAAATTCTCATGGCTTCTCTCGGTCTGAGCCGCCCAGTACTTGTCAGCGGGGACTTTGACCTCGCCCATTGAGTCATGTTCGATACGATAATCCATAGTTGAACTCTCCCTTTTCCGAAGCAAAACGCTCCTATTATTGCTTAATTATAGTATATCAGCGATATCCAGTGATTTCAAGAGCGGATTCAGCATAGAGCCATACGCATATTGATATAATATTAACAATGTCTGCCTGTTCCTTCGACGCGACATATGTTTATATATTTCAGCATATATTCAGCCGCAATTTTGCGGGACAAAAAACTGCATATATTATTTCTCAGCCGACGGCTGACTTCGTGCGTAATGCACATATCATCACGGGAGGCGCGCGCAGAAGTGATAGACAAAGCCTCTCATTTTTGTGCGACTTAGACCTCATCACGCGGCTGTGCGGTCATAACGTCAAGGCATACGAGCATACCTTTTCACATATAACGCAGAGCAAACGCCGCCCTACTGTCAGACATTACAAAACACAGAATGCAGGGATGACCCCTGCACCTGCTGAACGTGCCGCTGGGGCAAATTCGTTATTCTTCCGACGTGTTAATGCAGTACGACAGCGTAGTGAGGCTGTCGCCGAGGTGAACGTTCTCGACCGCGACGTCCTTGTGAGTGACACGGAGGTCATAGTGCGTGAAGTTCCAGAACGCGCGAATGCCGTAGCTGATAAGGCGGTCGACCTCCTTCTCTGCCGCCTCGCGCGGGATACAGAGGATAGCCGCGGCGGGCTTGTGCTCCTTGCAGAATTCCTCGATATCGGCGGCGCTCATGACGGTGAGCTCGCCTATCCTCTTGCCGACCAGCTCGGGGTTGGCATCGAAGATTCCGATGAGGTCGAAGCCTCTGTTGCGGAAGTCGATATGGGAGGCAAGAGCCCGTCCGAGGTTGCCTGCTCCGAGGAGTATCATCGGAGTCTGCTTGTCGAGCCCGAGAATCTTGCCAATCTCGGCTTTAAGTCCCGTCACATTATAGCCGTAGCCCTGCTGACCGAACTCGCCGAAGCAGTTGAAATCCTGACGTATCTGCGAGGCAGTGAGCCCCATTTTCTCCGCGAGCTCGCGCGAGGAGATACGGACATAGCCGTTCGCCTCGAGGTCGCCGAGGAAGCGGTAGTACCGCGGCAGACGTCTGATTACTGAGTTTGAAATAGCGCTTTTTGACATTTTAAAAATAGCCTCACAATCTAAGCGGAAAGCCGCCAATTACATTAAGCTGTCAAGTCTGACTTTGATTTCGTCAAGGAATGTCTTGGAATCCACCTTACGCTTGTTTTCGAGCTTGGAGATGAGATAGAGGTCGCCCGTCATCACGCCGTCCTCGATAGTCTGGATAGTAGCCTTCTCGAGCTTGTCCGCGAAGTCGCAGAGCTCGGGAGTGCCGTCGAGCTCTCCCCTCTTGCGGAGCGCGCCGCTCCACGCGAAAATGGTAGCAACGGAGTTGGTGGATGTCTCCTCGCCCTTGAGGTACTTGTAGTAGTGGCGCTGAACAGTGCCGTGAGCCGCCTCATACTCGTATATACCGTCTGGAGAAACGAGCACGGAGGTCATCATAGCGAGCGAGCCGTAAGCAGTCGATACCATATCGGACATAACATCGCCGTCATAGTTCTTGCACGCCCAGATATAGCCGCCGTTGGAGCGGATAACGCGAGCTACTGCATCGTCGATGAGGGTGTAGAAGTACTCGATGCCTGCCGCCTCATACTTCTCCTTGTACTCGTTGTCGTAGATTTCCTGGAAGATGTCCTTGAAGCGGTGGTCATACTTCTTGGAGATAGTGTCCTTGGAGGCGAACCACACGTCCTGCTTGAGGTCGAGACCGTAGTTGAGGCAAGCCCTTGCGAAGCCAGCGATAGAGGCGTCGAGGTTGTGGAGTCCCTGGATGATACCGTCGCATTTGGTGAAGTCGTGGATGAGCTCGCGAGTCTCGTTGCCGTTCTCATCGGTGACAACGAGCTCAGCCTTGGAGCCCTTAGCCACGCGCATCTCAGTGTTCTTGTAGACGTCGCCGTAAGCGTGACGCGCGATAGTGATAGGCTTGGTCCATGTAGGGATATAGGGCTCGATGCCCTTGACGATTATCGGAGTTCTGAACACCGTGCCGTCGAGAGCGGCTCTGATAGTGCCGTTGGGCGACTTCCACATCTGCGTGAGGTTATACTCGGGCATTCTTGCCGCATTGGGAGTGATAGTCGCGCACTTTACAGCAACGCCGTACTTCTTGGTAGCCTCAGCGGAGTCGATAGTTACCTGGTCCTTGGTCTCCTCGCGGTGCTTGAGACCGAGGTCATAGTACTCGGTATTGAGCTCCACGTATGGCTCGAGGAGAGTTTCCTTTATCCACTGCCAGAGGATACGGGTCATCTCGTCGCCGTCCATTTCGACGAGGGGAGTTTTCATAGTAATTTTAGCCATTGGTTCAGACCTCCAGAATTAATATTTGACCGCAAAAGCGGTAATTTTACGTAGCGAACATAAGAGCGAGCATCGCGAGGATAGCCGCTCCGAACGAAATCCTGTCGAGAAGCTTGTCGTCGACATTTTTGATTATTTTGGGCAGAGTCAGCCTCAGCACGACATACAGCACCATAGCCACAGCGACAATCGCGAAGTCCTTAGCCGTCCAGTGACGGCGGTGTCTCAGACGAAACATAACAGTTTCGGATAGAAGCATATCATTTTCCTTTCAGTGCCGACTTGCTTTCTCATAAAATATCACAACAGCGAAAAACACTGCGAGTACCGCGAACATAGAGCCTATCTCGGTGAAGTCGGCGAGCATCTCCGAATGGTTCGAGGTGAGGTTGAAGCGCTCGTAAAACCGTTGTGTAAGGTCATGCAGCTTCTTCCCGACAAGGCTGAACAGAAAATATACCACTATCACCGCAGCAACCAGAAAAACAGCACTTATGCCGTTGACAAGTTCGGGCAGATATGAACCGAAAAACATCAGTACAATCAGCCATGCGACCATAGACATTATCGCCGCGTATATGCAGCCCGGCTGATATCTTGTCCATCCTTTAAGAGTAGTCTTCATATCATTTCAGAAGCGGCAGAGCCAGTGCAACGGTCATACCCGCGAGCAGCAGCGCTCCTATAACGTCGACAGCGGCGACGAAGCCCTTCCAGCCGCCCGCGCGGATATGCCGATAGATGTTCAGACACCACGCGAGGAACATAAGTCCCAGCAAAAACGCAAGAAACATGATAGGACCTCTCACACCGCACCTCCGTCACTGAAAAAAACAATACTTGATGAACCCGAGCACAAAGAGGTGCGCGGGGTAGAATACATAAAAGAACCATTTCGACCAATTTCCGTGCTTTCCGCCGCCTCTTTCGCCGTTATACAGCATGATAATGCCCGCAGGCAGCACCAGTCCTATCGTGTACCACTTACTGGTAAACACCGAGAAATCGTTCATTGACGCGAGCAGCAGCGGGAGCAGTCTCCTCACGAAGGCGACCGCGAGGTAAGCGAGCGCCTGAACGCTTCTTTTACCGCGCGCGAACTCAAACGCGAGCGTGAACAGCACCGCGTCCATGCCCCAGTCGCAGAACGACGCCAAGTACAGCACCGTTAGCAGCGCAGGGAGCTTCAGCGCCTTGTCGACCTTGTCGGTATTGACGATATGCACCGCCAGCAGCGAGAGCAGCAGCGTCGCTATGACGCTTTCCGTCCCGATGACGAGCACAGAGCCGTGGCAGGCGTAGGTGAACGCAAAATGCGAAATGAAGGCAAAAATACCGAGCCGCAGGAAATACTTTTTCAGGTCATGCGTGTGGTGATAGCCCTCGCAGATGAAGAAGCACATTGTCGCCGCAGTGATACGCCCGAAAAAGCGTATCGCCCCGTATAAAAGCGAATCATTCGGGAGGAAGAGATAGGCGAAATGGTCGAAGAACATCGCGATGATCGCGATATATTTGACAGCGGAGGCGGACAAGCCGCCCCGCCTTTCAGACGTTACAGCCGTCCCTTCCATTACTTCATAGATTCTCTTGTAAAGTCGAGGAGACCGCCCGCGAGCATGATATCCTTTGTACGGCCCGAAAGCTCGCAGAGAACGGGGATCTCAGCTCCGTTGGTCTTGTTGACAACTGTGAGCTCGGACTTACCCTCGGCAACAGCCTTTCTCACGTCCGCGAGCACGAGCTGGTCGCCCTGATTTATCTTGTCATAGTCAGCCTCGTTGACGAAGGTGAGCGGGAGAATGCCCGCATTTATGAGGTTCGCGCGGTGTATACGAGCGAACGACTTCACGAGCACAGCCTTAACACCGAGGTAGAGCGGAGCGAGAGCCGCGTGCTCACGCGAGGAGCCCTGACCGTAGTTGGAGCCGCCGACGATGATGCTCTTGCCGAGCGACTTTGCTCTCTCGGGGAAGCTCTCGTCGCAGACAGCGAAGCAGAACTGGCTGATTTTCGGTATATTCGAGCGCAGGGGGAGGATCTTCGCACCTGCGGGCATGATGTGGTCGGTAGTGATATTGTCGCCCACCTTGAGTGAAACAGGCGCGTCGATAGTCTCGAGGAGGGGCGCAGTCTCGGGGTAGGGCTTGATGTTGGGTCCGCGGAGGATCTCCACGCTGTCCATCTCCTCAACGGGAGCGGGCGGAACGACCATATTGTCGTTGATAGTGAACTCCTCGGGGAGCTTGAACTCGGGCATCTCGCCGAGCTCACGCGGGTCGGTGAGGTAGCCGTTTATAGCGGAAGCCGCCGCCATTTCAGGCGATACGAGGTAGATCTGACCGTCCTTAGTTCCCGAGCGACCCTCGAAGTTTCTGTTGAAGGTACGGAGTGAGATACCCTTGGAGTTAGGCGACTGACCCATGCCGATGCAGGGACCGCAAGCCGACTCGAGGATACGCGCACCTGCGTCGATGAGGGTAGCAAGAGCGCCGTTCTGCGCCATCATATTGAGCACCTGCTTGGAGCCTGGAGCGATAGCGAGGGAAACATCGGGGTGAACGGTCTTGCCCTTGAGTATATGAGCCACCTTGAGCATATCAAGGAGCGAGGAATTAGTACATGAACCGATACATACCTGGTCGATTTTGAGCTTGCCGATCTCCTCAACGCTCTTAACGTTGTCGGGAGAGTGAGGACAAGCCGCAAGCGGAACGAGCTTGCTGAGGTCGATATCGACCTCCTCGTCGTAAACAGCGTCGGGGTCAGCCGCGAGCGGAGTCCATACCTCCTCGCGCTTCTGAGCCTTGAGGAACTGCTTGGTGACCTCGTCGGAGGGGAAGATAGAGGTCGTAGCACCGAGCTCCGCGCCCATGTTTGTGATAGTAGCACGCTCGGGAACTGACAGTGTCTTTACACCCTCGCCAACGTACTCGATCACCTTGCCGACGCCGCCCTTGACGGAGAGACGTCTGAGGACTTCGAGGATAACGTCCTTTGCAGATACCCACGGGCTGAGCTTGCCTGTGAGGTTCACCTTAACGACCTTGGGGCAGGTTATGTAGTAAGCGCCGCCGCCCATAGCCACGGCAACATCGAGACCGCCCGCACCGATAGCGATCATGCCTATACCGCCGCCTGTGGGGGTATGGGAGTCAGAGCCGATGAGGGTCTTGCCGGGGATACCGAACCTCTCGAGGTGTACCTGGTGGCAGATACCGTTGCCGGGACGCGAGAAATAGATGCCGTGCTTCTTGGCAACACTGCCGATGAAGCGGTGGTCGTCAGCATTCTCGAAGCCGTTCTGGAGCGTGTTATGGTCGATGTAAGCGACGGAGCGCTCGGTCTTTACTCGCGGAACGCCGATAGCCTCGAACTCAAGGTAAGCCATAGTACCAGTAGCGTCCTGAGTGAGGGTCTGGTCGATACGAATGCCTATTTCCTGTCCTTTTACGTACTCGCCGTCGACGAGGTGAGCCTTTAATATCTTTTCGGTAAGAGTTGAACCCATAGATATCAGTCCTTTCAATACATATATATATACATTTTACTACTTTTCACAAAGTTTGTCAAGAATTAAACAACCCATAGCATCGTGTTTGTTAGTTATCTATAACTGTTACGCAACGTAATAGTTGCGGAAACAAAAAAATTTCCGGATAAAAAAACAGGGCGGACACAAACGTCCGCCTCTGAGAATAATTATTCAACTCGTACAATCCTGCAACGTTGAAACTGTGCACTCCTACAAAGTTCCAAAAAACTTTTTCAATAATCAACGGTTTTCCATTGCAAAAACGCCTTTTTTGAACCACTTATAGGGAGACATTTCAGAGAACGAGTCTCCGCCTAACAAAGCAAAGGAGCGGATAGACCGCTCCTTAGAATAAGTCAAAAATATTACCGATAGTACCGTTCATACGCAGGACAACGTACACCACAAGCGCAAATATCGCCAAGCCGAAAGCACCGTATTTCCGCATCATCAGGCGATTCCGCCTGTTCTCGTGCTCGCGCGACTCATGCGGGAACACTATCGGCGCGAACTGCCCGTTCTGCCTTACGTCGTCCATGTGCCTGTCGAAGCTGTACACCTTGAACAGCAGGAAGCATACCACCGCGATCATCGCGAAGGCAAGCACTACATCGAGGAACTCAAACATCGTTTCTGATGATATCGTCGAGCGACTCGCGTCTGACGCCTATCCTGCTCTCGCCGCCCTTAACGAAAACAACTGCGGGGCGCTGGAGCCTGTTATAGGTCATCGCCATAGAGAAGTTGTACGCGCCTGTAGCAAGAACAGCGATGATATCGCCCGATTCTGCGTGCTGGAGCGCCATGCCCTCGCCGATGAGGTCGCCGCTCTCGCAGCAGCGTCCCGCGATAGTGACCTTCTCGTCGCGCGGCTGGTCAGCCTTGTTCGCAACGACAGCCTCGTATTCGGACTGGTAGAGGATATAGCGCGGATTATCGGGCATTCCGCCGTCGATAGAGATGTAGGTGCGGATGTTGGGTATCACCTTGCGCGCGCCTACCTTGTACAGCGTGATGCCTGCCGAGCCGACTATCGAACGACCGGGCTCTATGTACATTCTCGGCTGAGCGATGCCGAGCTCCGCACACTGAGCCTTGACTACGGCTGAAACGCGCTCGATGAACTTCTCAAACGGCTCGGGGTCGTGCTCTGTGAGGTACTTGATACCGAAGCCGCCGCCGAGGTTGAGTCCCTTTATCTCGTAGCCGAGCTCGTTCTTGACCTTCGCGATGAAGCCGAGCATTGTCTTTGCCGCCTCCTCGAAGGGGTCGATGTCGAATATCTGCGAGCCGATGTGGCAGTGAACGCCGTAAAACTCGACGTTCTCGCAGGAAACAGCCTCCTTGACAGCCTCGAAAGCCTCGCCTGTCTCGAGCGCGAAGCCGAACTTGCTGTCTATCTGTCCCGTGAGCACCTTCTCGTGCGTGTGAGCCTCAATACCGGGCTTTATGCGGAACATGATGAGCGGCTTTTTGCCCATTTCCTTGGCGATAGCCTCGAGCCTGTGAAGCTCGGGGATATTGTCGACGATGATGTGTCCGACGCCGACCTCGAGGCAGTATCTGAGCTCCTCGTCGGACTTGTTATTGCCGTGGAATCCGACCTTTTCCATGGGGAAGCCCGCCTTTACAGCTGTGTAGAGCTCGCCTATGGAGACAGCGTCGAGTCCGTCGCCCTCGCTTGCAACAATGCGGCACATCTCCATGCAGGAGAAAGCCTTGCTTGCGAAGTGTACCTCTCCCCTGCCCTCGTAGTATTTATTCATGCTGTCGTGGAAGCGGCGGAGGTTCTGACGGATGAGGTCCTCGTCCATAACGTAGAGCGGAGTTCCGTATTTTTCCGCGAGTTCTATTGTGTCGACGCCGCCTATTGTCAGGTGACCCTGAGCATTGACGTCAAGATTTTCCGATACGAACATATCTATCATTCCTTTCATAAGCAAGGGACGCGGATGTATCTTCCGCATTGAATAAACTTAAGCGCGAACATCGGGTTCCAAGGGACTGTGTCCCTTGGCAGGTCAAGGGCAGAGCCCTTGCAGGGTGTGGGGCAGCGCCCCACGACGGAGTGCGCTCTGCAAGGGGATGAATTTCAAAACAGTCCAGTGGACTGTTTTGAAAGAGGGGAGGCTCTGCAAGATAAGCAGCGCACCAAATCTTTGATTTGGATTGCGATGCTATATGCAACTTGTTGTAGAGAGCCTCCCCTTGCGGAAGTTCTCAGTTGCTATGTCCGCGGAATTATTCCGCGCAAAATAACAATACCGCTTGTATTATTATTTCAGAAACAGCAGGTATCGTGTTCGCAAACAATTCACTGGATTGTTTGCGAAGAGCGGCTTTTGCTTAATAATGAGAGTGTTTCGCCGCCATAGACGGCGACTAAGGGCTTTGCCCTTAGAACCCACCAAGGGCGCTGCCCTTGGAACCTGCGGGGTGACTCCCCACAGTGTGGGGAGATGTCGCGAAGCGACAGAGGGGACGGGCTGTTCAGCTGCCCTCGACCCGCAAGCCTTTGAAAAGGCTTGAGCGAAACTTTTGGTTTCGCGCCGTAATTGATTCAAAACGGTGGATACCTCCGCGCAGGTGATATCGGGGACACCGTCCCCTACATATCAGTCCCCGGTCACGTCCTCGACTATCTGCCGAAGCTCGTCCACGCCCTCGAAAGTCATCGACGAGAACGGTATCACGTGGATATCGTCAAAGCACGGTATCTCGCCGCGGAAAGCCTCCATGCGCTTCTCGCGCTCCGTCTTTTTCAGCTTGTCCGCCTTCGTCAGAACTATCACAAACGGCGTCTCCGTGTCGATGAGATAGTTTATCATGTCAACGTCGTCCTTCGTCGGAGCGTGACGCATATCCACAAGCATGAATACCAGCCGTATATCGCGGTCCGAGCCGAGGTAGCCCTCGATGAGCCCCGACCAGCGCTCCTTCTCCGACTTCGCGACCTTCGCGTAGCCGTAGCCCGGGAGGTCCACAAAGTAGATATCCTCCAGCCCGTAGAAGTTTATCGTTGCCGTTTTTCCCGGGACTGAGCTCACTCTCGCGAGGTTCTTGCGGTTGAAAAGCTTGTTTATCAGCGTGGATTTGCCGACGTTGGAGTGTCCCGCAAACGCTATCTCCTTGCGCTCGGGAGCGGGTATCTGGGAGAATTTCCCGTATGCGGCGACAAATTCCGCCTTGTTGTAGTTGAGCTTCACGGTCATCCTCCTTTGCTTGTCAGTTTGCGGGAGCTGCCGCCGACCTGCGTCCTGCGGGTCTGCCGCGCTTGCGCTTGACGGGCTGCTTTATCAGCGCCGTATCAAGCACCGTCGCGAGGTCGTCCGCGTAGACGAACTCTATCGCGTTCTTCACGACGTCGTCGACCTCCTCGAGGTCGGGCTTGTTGGCAACGGGGATTATCACCGTGCCTATCTCAGCCTTGTACGCCGCCATGGTCTTCTCGCGCAGTCCGCCTATCGGGAGCACCCTTCCGTGGAGGGTTATCTCGCCTGTCATAGCCACATCGGCGCGCACAGGAGTTCCCGACAGAGCCGATACCAGCGCTGTAGTCATGGTCACGCCCGCGGACGGTCCGTCCTTGGGGACTGCTCCCTCGGGAGCGTGTATGTGAATGTCGTTTTTCTTGTAGAAATCGGGATCTATGCCGTACTTATCGGCAACGCTGCGAACGTAGCTCACCGCTATCTTCGCACTCTCCTTCATGACGTCGCCGAGTGAGCCCGTGACCTCTATCTTGCCCGTGCCCTTCATCACGATGACCTCGAGCGGCATGAGAACTCCGCCGACGCTCGTCCACGCAAGTCCGTTGACTACGCCGACCTGGTCCTTCTGCGAGAGGAGGTCGGGCAGGTACTTCTTCACGCCGAGCCAGTCCTGTAAATCCTTAGCTTTGACTGTCACGCGCTTTGCTTCGCCCGAGGCTATCTTCTTCGCAGCCTTGCGGCACAGCGAGGCGATGTACCTCTCGAGCGTTCTCACGCCTGCTTCCTTGGTGTAGAACTGGATTATCTCATGTATCGCGGCGTCCTCTATCTTGAGCTGCGTACCCTTCAAGCCGTGCTCCTTGAGCTGCTTGGGTACGAGGTGCTCGCGCGCGATGTGGAACTTCTCCTCCGCCGTGTAGCTCGGCAGCTCTATCAGCTCCATACGGTCGAGCAGCGGCGCGGGTATCGCGGAGACGTTGTTCGCCGTCGTGATGAACACGCACTTGCTCAGGTCGAACGGCACCTCTATGAAGTGGTCGCGGAAGGCGTTGTTCTGCTCGCTGTCGAGCACCTCGAGCATTGCCGACGACGGGTCGCCCTTGATGTCGCTGCACAGCTTGTCTATCTCGTCGAACAGTATCAGCGGATTTGCTGAGCCTGCCTGCTGGAGAGCAGTCATGATGCGTCCCGGCATCGCGCCTACATAGGTCTTTCTGTGACCTCTTATGTCAGCCTCGTCGCGCACGCCGCCGAGCGAAACTCTCGCGTACTTGCGTCCCATAGCCTTCGCTATCGACTTGGCTATCGAGGTCTTGCCTATTCCGGGAGGTCCCGCGAGGCAGATTATCTGACCCTTTATCTCGGGGTTGAGCATATGTACAGCAAGGAACTCGAGTATGCGCTCCTTGACCTTTTTCAGTCCGTAGTGGTCCTTTTCGAGGATGTCCTCTGCCTTTTCCATCGACAGCTTCGCCTTCGTGTACTTGTTCCACGGCAGGTCGAGCACAGTGTCAAGGTAGTTCTTGATGACGAACGCCTCCTGCGACGACGGCGGCAGCTTGCCCAGCTTATCCGCCTCCTTCAGCAGCTTTTCCGTGTTCTTCTTGTCGAGCTTGAGGCTGTAGATGTCGTTGATGTACTCGAACACCTCGTCGCCCTCGTCCTCGCCGAGCTGCTCCTGTATTATCCTCATCTGCTCGCGGAGATAATACTCCTTCTGTCCCTTGTCTATGCTGTTTTTCGTCTGCTCGTTGATGAGGTTCTCGAGCTCGAGTATCTCTACCTCCGACGACAGGCACGCGAACAGCACCGACAGCTTGTTGAGGATATTCGTCTCCTCGAGAAGCGTCTGCTTGTCGCGGTAGTTGAGGTTGCAGTTGAACGTCACTGTCTCGAACAGCTTGTAGGGGTCGTCCTGCGTCATCACCGACGTCAGCAGCTCCTTCGGCATCTTCGGGAAATACTGCGAGTAGCGCTCGAATATGTCCTTCACGGAGCGCATGAGTGCCTCCGCCTCGACCTCGTCTACCTTTGCGCGCGAGTACGTCGGCATACGCTTGACCTCTGCCTTCAGCGTGTCGCCGTCGTCAATGAGGCGTATCAGGCTCGCCTTGTACACGCCCTCAACAAGCACCTTCATGATGTTGTCGGGCAGCTTCAGTACCTGCTTTATCTCCGCAACTACGCCCACCTTGTACAGGTCGGACGCCTTCGGATTGTCGACGTAGGTCTCGTGCTGTGTCACAAGGAAGAGCTTCCCGCCGTCCTTCAGCGCCTTTTCTATCGAATCTACGGACTTCTGACGCGCTACGTCGAAGTGCATCACCATTTTCGGGAATGCGACGAGTCCGCGCATAGCTACGGCGTAGAATATATTGCCGTTGTCTGTATTTTTATCGCTTTTTCTTGTCTGTTCCATTTTTCACCTAATCCCTCTGGTATCGGTATTTGCCTGTTTTCCGCGGCCTTTACTGCAAAAGCCTACGGTTAAAGTATATTATAACATATATTTTTGAAAAAAGCAAGCCGCGCGTGATAACAATGCCGTTTGTATTTTTGCGGGGCGATGTTGGCATCGCCCCCTACATCACGTTCGGCAAATTATTCTGTGAGGTGCGGACGCCCAAAGGGCGCCCCTACAGAATGTCTCCGCAAACATTCACGGATTTGCGGGCGGCAGACGCCCCCCACAAAAGCTCCAAAAAATTCTCCCAAAATATTGCATTACCATTTTAAATATGGTATAATTGTAATGTTTTGAATATGCATTCTTTCTTGCGAAAGGGGAAAATTATGAAACATTATCTCGAATCCACCGACTCCGTCCTCGCCGAGGTCAAGAGCTCTGCGCAGGGTCTCTCCGCCGACGAAGCCGCAAAAAGACTCGCCGAAAACGGTCAGAACAAGCTCGATGAGCCTCCCAAGCCTACGCTCCTCGCTCGCTTCATCGAACAGTTCAAGAACCCGATGATCCTCGTCCTCATCGCCGCCGCGGCTATCTCCGCTATTACTGGCATAATCTCCGAGGGCAAGCTCGAAGCCGATGTGTTCATTATCCTGTTCGTTGTCATCGCGAACGCCGTTCTCGGCGTATATCAGGAGAATAAAGCCGAATCCGCCATTGAGGCTCTCCAAGCTATGAGCGCCGCTCAGAGCAAGGTCTTCCGCTCGGGTGAGCTCGTCGTTATCCCGAGCTCCGAGCTCGTTGTCGGCGATGTAGTTGCGCTCGAGGCGGGCGACAACGTCCCCGCGGACTGCCGTATCCTCGAGGCTGCCGCCCTCAAAGCCGAGGAATCCGCTCTCACGGGCGAGAGCGTGCCCTGCGACAAGTGCAGCGACGTCCTCACAGGCGAGGAGGTTCCGCTCGGCGACAGAAAGAATATGCTCTACATGGGCAGCAGCGTCGCATACGGACGCGCCGAGGCTGTCGTTGTAGCAACGGGTATGCAGACCGAAATGGGCAAGATCGCGGGCGCTATCGCCAATGCTGACGACGACGAGACTCCCCTCCAGAAGAGCCTCACACAGCTCAGCAAGATACTCTCCGTTGCCGTTCTGCTCATATGCGTGATAATCCTCATAATCAGCGTCATTCAGATGCTCGTCAAGAACGGCACTATCACCCTCCCCGACTTCCTCAACGCCTTCATGATTGCGGTCAGCCTCGCTGTTGCGGCTATCCCCGAGGGTCTCGCGGCTGTTGTAACTGTCGTGCTCTCCATAGGCGTTACCAATATGTCCAAGCGCGGCGCCGTTATCCGCCGCCTCACCGCTGTTGAGGCGCTCGGCTGCGCACAGGTAATATGCTCCGATAAGACGGGTACTCTCACTCAGAACAAGATGACCGTCGTTGAGGAGTCCACCAGCGATAAGCTCCTCCTCGCGCGTGCTATGGCGCTCTGCTGCGATGCTCAGCTCAACTCCGACGACACCGTCGCGGGCGAGCCCACCGAGGCTGCTCTCGTTGCCTATGCGAACAAGTGCGGACTCAAGAAGTACGAGCTCGAGGCTGAGACTCCCCGCGAGGCTGAGGCTCCGTTCGATTCGCTCCGCAAGATGATGTCCACTGTCCACAAGACCGCAAACGGCTATATACAGTACACTAAGGGCGCTCCCGACGTTGTGCTCGGCAATTGCACCAAGATTTTCGACGGCGGCGTTGTCCGCGACATCGACGACCACGACCGCGAGCATATCCTCGCTGAAAATAAGGCTATGGCGGACAAGGCGCTCCGCGTGCTCATGGCGTCATACCGCGAGTACGACAGCCTCCCGCAGGACTGCTCCCCTGCCGCTCTCGAGCATGACCTCATCTACATCGGCATGACGGGCATGATAGACCCCGTCCGTCCCGAGGTAAAGCCCGCTATCGCGCTCTGCCAGTCCGCAGGCATACGCCCCGTTATGATTACGGGCGACCACAGAGACACAGCTGTCGCTATCGCCAAGGAGCTCGGTATCCTCGGCGAGGGTCAGCAGGCTATCACGGGCGCTGAGCTCTCGAAGATTCCCGATGACGAGTTCAACAGCACAGTTCAGAACTACAGCGTTTATGCGCGTGTTCAGCCCGAGCACAAGGTGCGCATCGTAAACGCATGGCGCAAGAAGAATATGACCACTGCCATGACGGGCGACGGCGTAAATGACGCTCCGTCCATAAAGAGCGCCGATATCGGCGTAGGTATGGGCATCACGGGTACCGATGTCACCAAGAACGTCGCTGATATGGTGCTCACCGACGACAACTTCGCCACTATCGTCGGAGCTGTCGAGGAGGGCAGACGTATCTACGACAATATCCGCAAGGCTATACAATTCCTGCTCTCGAGCAACCTCGCCGAGGTCATCTGCATCCTCATTGCGACGCTCGGTCTCGGTAAGCTCACAGGCGGCTCGTTCGTAATCTTCGGACCTGTTCACCTCCTGTGGATCAACCTCATCTCCGACTGCTTCCCCGCTGTCGCTCTCGGTATGGAGTCCGCCGAGCCCGGCGTCATGGACAGAAAACCCCGCAGCAGCAATTCCCACATCTTCTCCGACGGTCTCGGAGTCAACCTCCTCTGGCAGGGCTTCATTATCGCGGTGCTCACCCTCGTCTCCTATGTAATCGGTGCGCAGACCTCCCCCGAGGCGGGCACGACTATGGCGTTCATCACGCTCTCGGTCTGCGAGATGCTCCACGCGTGGAATATGCGCAGTCTCAGAAAATCAATCTTCGCTATGCACAGCCACAACAAGATGCTCATTTTCTCAATCGTGCTCTCGTTCGTGCTCATTATCCCGATACTCTTTATCCCTGCGCTCCGCGGCGTGTTCTCGCTCGCTAAGCTCGACGCTATGGAGTACCTCTACGCCTTCCTCATCGCCGCCGCCATTATCCCGATAGTCGAGATAGTAAAGGCTGTGACAAGAGCTGTAAAGAAGTAAATATCAACTGTGCGGGTACACGTTGTGTGCCCGCAATTTATGCAAAAAAGGAGTTTTATGGTTAGATTCTTCAAGTCCCAGCCCGTGCTCGTCATCGCGTTCATCGCGGCGGTAATCACGATGTTCTTCGTGCCGCCCGACAGTGAATACGTCGGCTACATAAACCGCACCGTCCTCATCGAGCTGTTCGCGCTCATGATTGCCGTTGCGGGCTTCCGAAGCGTCGGCATCTTCGACAAGGCAACCGATATCATGCTCAAAAAGGCGGGAACGGCGCGGCGTATCGCTCTCGTGCTCGTGCTGCTGTGTTTCTTCTCGTCCATGCTCGTCACAAACGATGTCGCGCTCATCACCTTCGTGCCGCTCAGCCTCATGCTCTTTGCCTCCGCGAAGGACGAGAAGCTGCGTATCCGCGTCATCGTCCTCGAGACGGCTGCTGCGAACCTCGGCAGTATGCTCACTCCCGTCGGCAACCCGCAGAACCTCTACATCTACGACGTGTACAAGCTCACGGCTATGGACTTCATCCGCACGATGCTTCCGTCGGGCATTGCCGCTCTCGTGGTGCTGGTGCTGCTCACGCTCATCATCCCCGCGGAGAAGTGCGGTGCTCCCGCCGAGAAAAAGGCGGAGTTCAGGCTCGTACCCACTGCGGCGCACTCCGCGCTGTTCGTGGTCTGCCTCATGACGGTGCTCCGTATCGTCCCCGACTGGGTCTGCCTCATCGCCGCAGTCGCTGTCTCGCTCGTTTTCGACCGCGGTCTGCTCCTCAAGGCTGACTATCCCCTGCTCGCGACCTTCGTCTGCTTCTTCGTGTTCGTCGGCAATATCGCGCGTATCAGCGCCGTCAACGACTTCTTCCGCGGTATCCTCGCGGGGAATGAGCTCGTCGTCTCGCTCCTGCTCTCGCAGGTCATCAGCAATGTCCCCGCCGCGGTAATGCTCTCGGGCTTCACCGACAAGGGCACGGAGCTCCTGCTCGGCGTCGACCTCGGCGGTCTCGGCACGATAATCGCCTCCCTCGCAAGCCTTATCTCGTTCCAGTTCTACCGCAAGACCGAGACTGCGCGCACCGGACGCTACCTGCTCACGTTCACGGGCATCAGCATGATTCTGCTCGTGCCGCTCCTCATACTCAATATTTTCATCCTTTGACAAAAAAGCCGCAGAGAGCCTTCGCTTCTCTGCGGCTGATTTGCTTTTTGCGTCGGCTCGCGGACTCAGCCGCGGGACGCCTTGTCCTCCTCGAGAGTCTCCGCCCACTCGCGGCTTATCGCCTCATTCTTGCGCATTGCCGAGATAGGAGCGGCAAGCGCCTGAAATACCATGCTCGTGCCTACACTGTCGGAAACGTAGTTGGCGGTGCGCTCCTTCGATATGCCGACACGCTCCGCGACCTCCACTGCGTCGATGTTCGCGCCGATGAAGAGGAACTCCCAGCCGAGCTCATTCTGCTTCCCGATGAGCTTCTTTATCTCCTTGTAGGTGTACTTGCGGCTCGCGTTCTCCATGCCGTCCGTCGTGATGACGAACATCGTGTGCGCGGGGACGTCCTCGGGACGCGCGTACTTGTGGATATTGCTGATGTGCTTCACTGCGTCGCCTATCGCGTCGAGCAGAGCCGTGCAGCCGCGGACATAGTAGTCCTCCTCGGTCATGGGGCGTATCTCCGAGAGCTTCACGCGGTCGTGTATGACCTCGCTCTCGTTGTCAAAGAGGATGGTCGAAACGTATGCCTCGCCCTCCTCCTTCTTCTGCTTCTCTATCATGCCGTTGAAGCCGCCTATCGTGTCAGCTTCAAGTCCGCCCATAGAGCCGCTCCTGTCGAGTATGAATACGAGCTCGGTGATGTTGTTGTTCTTTTTCATAGTTATTACCTCCGTTGGAATGGTCTGTGGTTTCCCTGTGACTATATCATACCATTTCCAGCGGCGGCTGTGGTCGCCTGTCAGGCGACATTTTTTATCCGCCGATGAGCGGCTGGTCAAACTCGAAAAGAGCCTCGTTTATCTCGATGATGTCGTAGCGCCCGTGCGTGATGAAATACTCGATTATGATGTCGAACTTGCTGCTGTGCGAGAGCGCAAAGCCCGCCTTCATCAGCATATCCCGCGTCTCGTCGATGGAGAGCTCCAGCGCCGCCGCAAACGCAATGACCGTTATCTTCTTCGGCTTGTAGCCTACGTCGCTGCGTATCTTCGAGAACAGCTTGCGGTCAATGTTCGCCTTCTTGTAGCACTGCGCGTCAGTCAGCCCCTTTTCGTCTATCTTGCGCAGAAGCATCTGCGAGAAGCTCTCGTCTATCCGCGCCATTGCCTCCGCGAGACCGTCGGGGACGGCGGATTCCTCGCACACTGCCTCATTCAGCTGCGCCGCCATTGGCATTGCTGCTGCCATAGCCGACGCCCCGCCCATGCTGTCGGACTTCGCGGCTCTGCTGAACAGACGGAAGTGCCGTCTGCTGGTGTTGTCAGTGTGCTCGGAGACGTAGTTGTCGTCCACGAAGCGGCGGATATCCGCGTACAGCTTTTCGCTGACAAGGAGCGAGCCGCGGTCAAATACGACAATGTATATCATCATGTCGTGCTCCGTGAGAAAGTCGCTGCACGTATCCATTGCCACGCGCAGCGCCTCCGCGCGCGGGTAGCCGTATGCTCCCGCCGATATCAGCGGAAAGGCTACCGTCCCGCAGCCGTGCTCCTCGGCGAGGCGGAGGCTCTCGCGGTAGCACGACGCAAGAAGCTCCCGCTCGCCGCAGCTGCCGCCCTGCCATATCGGTCCGACGGTATGTATCACGTACCTCGCGGGCAGGTCGTAGCCGCCCGTTATCTTGGCTCTGCCCGTGTCACAGCCCCCGAGCGTGCGGCACTCCGCAAGCAGCTTCGGTCCTGCGGCGCGGTGTATCGCTCCGTCAACTCCGCCTCCGCCGAGCAGCGTGCTGTTAGCCGCGTTGACTATAGCGTCACACTCCATTTTTGTTATGTCGTTCCTGACTATCGTTATCGGCATGGTGTTACCTCCCGCGTTTTTTATGGTCTTATTGTAGCATATTTCATAGAAAATAGCAAGCAAGGGCTCTGCCCCAGACCCTGTCGGGCGACATAGCACCCCCCCGACGCCCAAAGGGCGCCCCTACAAAATGCCGCCGCATATATATTCGATAGGCGCGGGCGCACGGAATGCGACCCTACGAGTCACAGCAGCTTTTGGGTCAGCTAAAAATGTTATTTGCCACTTGCTTTTTTCTCTGCGTTGTGGTATAATTATTACAGTTATTTCCGCAAATTTTAACTCTTTATGACAAAATCTTTAAAGGCGGGTGTATTATGAAGCTCGATGATCTCACTTATGAAAAAATCCTCGGTCTGCTCGGCAGCTCCGTCGACGCTCTGATAGTCGCTGACCAGACTACCGACGAGTACAAGGCTGTCACGCGCAAGGGCGTCTTCCTCGACGTGCTCGATGAGAACGGTACCTATACCGACCTCGTAAAAAAGCTCTGGTTCCACCTCAGCAACTCCGAAAAGGATATCACTGAGGAGTATCAGGTCTTTATCCCCAACCTCGGCATGTTCGTCGGCAAGTACAGCAAGCGCCTCAAGCTGAACGTACACGATATCACGCACATCGTGCAGATGACTATCCACCCCGTCGAAGGCTCGGGACAGTATGTCTTCGTCCTTGATGAGCTCGACGATACCGCCTGCGATGATGACTCCGAGACGCAGAAAAAGGTCAGCACTATCCAGAATATCTACCTCTTCACCATGTGCTTCGACCTCGTCCGCGACACCACAAGCAGTCTTTCCCTCACCGAGGTCTCCGACGATACAATGAACTATCAGCTCAGCTACACCGCTTGGCGCGATATGATAGTCAACATGATATGGAAAAAAGACCAGGAGAAGTTCATGGAGCGCTCCTCGCCCGAGTACCTCCGCTCGCACTTCGAGCCAGGTCATATGGAGTCCTTCGACTGCCAGATGCAGAACCTCGAGGGCGTGTATATCTGGGTCAAGCTCATCTTCAGCCGCATCGAGACCTCCAACGAGAACGACTTCCGCTTCGTATACATGGTGCAGAATATCCACGAGGCGACCGTCTCGATGAAGGCTACTATCAAGCACTACGAGGAGCTCGCCTCCCTCGACCCGCTCACCAAAATATACAACCACGGACGCATCGAGACCGAATTCTACAACGCTATCGAGAGAAGCCGCAAGGAAAAATTGTCTGCGGCTATGCTGATGATAGATATCGACTACTTCAAAAAAGTCAACGACGATTACGGTCATGCCGTCGGCGACTCTACGCTGACCCACTTCACGCAGATAATCCGCGATGAGCTCACTCGCTTCGATTCAGCCTTCGGACGCTGGGGCGGCGAGGAGTTCGCTGCCGTCGTTTACGGTATCACAGACGAGGAGCTCTCCGCTCTCGCTGAGAGTATCCGCCGCTCTGTCGCTGCTGCCGAATTCGACGTCGTCGGCTCTGTTACGTGCAGCGTCGGTGCTGCTATGCTAAGGCGCGACGATGTCCTCGAATCGTGGTTCGAGCGCGCTGACCAAGCCGTCTATGCCGCCAAGTCCGAGGGCAGAGACAAGGTCTGTATGCTGTGAAGCAGCTCCTTGCAGTCATATTACCATTTCGGAGGCAAGTTCATAATGAATAAAAGTTCCGCAAAGGGAGCGGTCATCAATAAAAGGTATATAAGGCTCCTGACAGGGATAGCAGCGCTTCTGCTGCTCCTCTCTGCCGGGAGCGTTCTGCTTCTCGGCAGAAGCGCCTCGCTGGTCTTTCATATCAATGACCCCGAGAAGGTCTCTGTCGGGTACGACAGCGGCGTGGGCGAGTGCGCATCCAGGTCAGCGAGGACGGCAATCTGACAAAGCTGCTGCAATCACGCACAGACAGAGCTGTCAAGTTCGCGGAGATGCAAAAAAAACAGACAGGCAGGGATATCGCGGACGAGCTCGGCATTCCCATGGAGGGAATCGGCGCAGGTACAAAGTCCTACTTCTGGATAAATGCCTTCATCAGTGAGTTCATCGCTGCGCTCCACTACTATATTTCATTCAAAAGGGTGACAAAATATGACTGAGATATCACTCGTCCCGCTCGCCGATTCCGACCGCGAGCAGTTCATCAGAGACAATCATGACGCCTTCAATTTCAGCGCTCTCGAGGAGTTCGGGCTCCGCGATGAGCACCTCGAGGAGGAAGGCGAGATAATCTCCCGCGATACTATAGTGCGCTCCATCGACGAGGAGCGCGAGATGCACGAAATGTTCCGCTTCGAGAAGCGGCTGCCCTCCACGCCGAGTGCGGTGCGGGAGCAGATAAAGCGTATCACGTACTATGAGGAGCTCATGCAGCGGGCTGAGCTGCTGCTGAGCGAGGGGAGCTCCCCCGCCCTGACCAAGCTCGCAGAAGAGCTCGCGAGCTACTACGGCAGCGACGCGTGGAAGCGTGACCTTGCCGCTGATGAGGCGGGACTCCTGCCCGATGAGCTAAGACGCGGCGTCCTCTCCGAGGACGGGCTGTATGACCTGCTCGCGGAAACAGACTCGCTGAATGACTGAATACACAGCGCTGACCGCAGGATATCTCTATCCGCGGTATTTTTTTGCGCTCATTTTACGCCAAAGCTGTTCTTCCTGTTTATGTTGGCGGTGTTGCTGCGCTTTATCTGCTCGCCGCCAAGCTCCTTCACAGGCTCGGGCACGGAATTCCTGTTCTTCGACTTGCTAAGCTGCTGAGCCGCCTGCAAATACTCGTTGAACACCTTGCCGCCCTTGCGGTCGAGTGCCTTCGCCTTGAAGTCGTTCATTATATCCCACTGGTCTGCGCCGCCCATTCTTGCCATGCTGTTCTCTATCATCTTCGTGAACGGGCGTGCCTCGCTGAAGCGTACTGCGTCGGAGGCTATGTCGCGCTGCATCACCTCAAGCTGTGAGAGCTTGCCGTGCTTTACGGCGTTGTCGAGCTCGGTAAGCACGATTATCGCCGATACGCACTTCTCCATTTTTTCTCTGCCCCTGACTCTTTAAGGGCACTTCTATAATAATACCCTGCGCACACGCATTCGGGTGCATAAAAAAACAGCGCGACTTAAAAAATCGCGCTGCCTTATCCTTTTTTATGTGCATCATGCCTGCATCGACTGTCTGACGAGCTCCTCTGCCTGGTCGGCGGGAAGAGGACGTCCCCACACGAAGCCCTGTATATAGTCGCAGCCTATCTCCTTGAGAGTGGCTATCTGCGCCTCCTCCTCGACTCCCTCGGATATGACCGAGAAGCCCATGATGTGTCCGATAGCGATTATCGCCGCAACGTACTGCTTCGGCGAATCGCCCGAATTCATCTTGTCGATGAAGGACTTGTCTATCTTGAGCAGGTCGGCAGGGAAGCGGTTGAGATAGCTCAGCGACGAATAGCCCGTGCCGAAGTCGTCAATTGCTATCTTTATGCCCATTGCCTCTATCTCGTTGATGACCTGAAGCGCCTTGTCCACCGAGTCTATCATTATCGACTCGGTTATCTCTATCTCGAGGTTTTTCGGCGAAACTCCGCTCTCCTCGAGGACTCTGCGTATCTCGTCCACGAAGTCCTTCTTCATCAGGTGGCGGACGGAGACGTTGACGCTGAGAGTGATGTCCGCGCCGTAGCTCTTCAGTATCTCGCCGAAGAATATCGCAGACTTTCTGAACACAGTGCCGTCGACCTTATCGACAAGTCCGACCTTCTCAGCAACGGGTATGAACTCGCCCGGGCTGACGATATTGCCTTCCTCGTCCTTCATTCGCGCAAGTGCCTCGAAGCCGCGCAGCTTGTGCTGCATATCGAACTGCGGCTGGAGATTGAAGAATATCGTGTCGTTTTCAAGCGCAGTCCTGAGCTTGTGCTCTATCATGAGCGTATGCTCGGTCTTGATAAGGTCTGACGAGAACCTCATGACGTGGTCGCTGCTGTGCTCGCGCTTGACCTCCGTCATTGCGGCGGATGCATAAGTGAAGAGATTGTCGATATTGTCGGCGTCCGTCGGGAACTCCGCATATCCGAAGCTCGCCGATACGTACAGGTCGTAGCTGTCTATGAATATCCTCTCGCCGAGGACAGCCTCGTACTTCTCCAAGGCTCTGTCGATGTCATCAGGGGTCTTGTAGCCGCGGATGACCAGCGCAAACTCGTCGCCGTTAAGTCTCGCGATGAAGTCGGGAGCGCCCGTAACGGACGAATCCGCTATGTTCTTCCAGCGCGAGCCTATCTCTATGAGGAGCTTGTTGCCGATATCAAAGCCCATTGTATCGTTTATGCCCTTGAAATTGTTGATGTCTATGGATACGAGCGTGAACCTTTCGCCCTGCTTGACAAGCTCGGATAAGACCTCCGCACAGGCAAATCTGTTGGGCAGTCCCGTCAGGCGGTCGGTAACAGCCTGCTCTGCCATATGCTTGCGTATCTTCTCTGTCCTTATGTCGTTTATGCGGAGCGTGAGTATCGCGATGATAGTGAACACGTTCGTGAACAGTCCAGGCACGCTGTTCGGGTTGTGCTGTACAAAAAGATTGATGATAAGCATCGGGAACTGCATCGCCAACAGCCCCAGCGACGTGATAAAGCCAAGCCTTTTGTAGTACACGACCAGCATTATGACGCAGATATTGGTTATCGAGGAGAATACTCCCGCAAACTGAGCGTATGTCATGTGGTACTCTCCGATATTTATCTGCCCATTCATGCGAACGACGGTCGTTGTGGCGAAATTGCCCGCAATATAGAGCAGTATCAGTATGACATACCCAAACAAAGGCGCCCTCTGGCCGAAGGACAGCCTGTTCATTGTCCTTTCAAGATTCTTGTTCCGACCGACTATCGGTCTCGGCAGATCGCTCATGCTATCCCCCCTTTATGATCAAGGCTGCATCAGCAGCCCATTTCCCTCTGAGCCCTGTGCATTATAGTCTCTTTGCCGTCAAACGGCTGCATAAGCTGTTTGCTTTTTTACATTATAACACTTTATCCTCGCAAAGTCAAGTAAGCCGCAGGAATATGAGTGCCCGTCTATCATATTTTACAATTATTCTGCATTCTGTTCATTATTTGTTAGTATACACTTCGCTCAAACAAAGCAGCGTCACGCCTTCAATTTTAGTTGAATATTGCTGTTTGTTCACAGAGCTCCGCATACCGTATCCGCTCACTGTGCAATGAGCAGCATCAGACTGCGCGGCATGAGCTCCGCGGTGCCGCAGTTCCAGCTGTCGTTGCCGTCGCAGCTGAAATTGTAGTAGTATCCCTCGGGCGTTAGGAGATAGTAGGTCTTGTTGTCGATGCCGCGGTAGGAGATGTACGGTCCGTTCTCGTTGCCCTCGGCGGTGTGGTTGAACACGACGTCGAGCATGACCTCTATCCCCGCTTTGTGGAGCTTCTTGACCATGTTCTTGAGCTCCTCAGCCGTAAGTCCGAATGCCGACGCCACATATCACCGCGGAAATATGATGAACGAACTGCAAATTTTTAGCGGTTTTTATTGCTTTATCCTTTATATTATGATATAATATAGTAGTATTAATGCATAATATGATATATCGTCCGACATGAAAGGAGTAATGGATTTGGAATACAATGTTATCACCACAGGCAGCAAAATGGTGGTCGAGCTCGAGGGACGCCTCGATACCACTACCGCGCCTAAGCTCGATACCTTCGTCAGAGAGTCCCTCGACGGCATCAGCGAACTCTGCATCGCTATGGAAAAGCTCGAGTACATCTCATCGGCTGGTCTCCGCGTACTGCTCGCCGCTCAGAAAATAATGGATAAACAGGGCAGAATGGTCATCACGGGCTGCCGCGAGGAGATAATGGAGATATTCGACATCACAGGCTTTACCGACATACTGACCATTGAATAAGGAGCTTGCTATGAAAACCGATGTTATAACTGTATACAGCGACCTCCGCGGTCGTGAGGAGGCTATGGATACTGCCGAGCGCTTCGCTGCCTATAACAGCATCAAGGGCAAGGACGCTATGCACCTCCGACTGCTGACAGAAGAGACCATCTGCATGGTCCACGGCATACTCGACAACTTCCGCGCGGAATTCTGGCTCGAGTCCGAGCAGACTAAGCACGGGCTTCTCTGCAAGATATGCCTCTCTGCCGACAAGCAGGCAAACAGAGTTCAGGAGAAGCACATACTCTCCGTCTCAACAAGCGGCAGAAATGAAAACGCACGCGGTATCGGCGGCAGAATACGCGAGCTGCTCCGTCACAGCCTTCAGGCTGAATCTGCCGAGGACGAACAGTTCCTCAGCAGCGTAAACGACGTTTTCCTCGGCGCTGGTACGGGCAGTGCTCCTATCGCTGCCGTAAGCGCAAACTGCTGGTCGCTCAGCGCCTATAAGCAGAACCTCTCCGAGGACAAGGAGTCTAAGTCCGAGGAATGGGACGAGCTCGAAAAGTCCATTATATCCAAGCTCGCGGACGAGGTTAAGGTCTGGCTCGAAAGCGACAGGACTCAGGTAGTAATCGAAAGATACTTCAATGTCTGAATCTAAGATTTTATATAAAAACAGGAGGAATGAATAATGCAGATCGAAAAAATAAAGGAAGCAACCAAGCTCACACTCAAAATTGAAGGCAGAATCGATACTAAGACTGCTCCCGAGCTCGACGAGCTCGTAAAAACATCGCTTGACGGCGTTGAGTCGCTCGTCATCGACCTCGCAGAGGTAGCCTATATCTCATCGGCAGGTCTCCGCGTACTGCTCATCGCTCAGAAGCAGATGAACAAGCAGGGCGACATGAAGATAATCAATGTCAGCGCCGACATTATGGAGATTTTCGAGGTAACGGGCTTTTCCGACATCCTCACTATCGAATGAAACCAGAGAGGGAAAAACTTATGAAAGAGCTATATATCGAAGCGACTGTCGACAACCTCAGCGAAGTCCTCGGCTTCGTGGACGAACAGCTTGAAGCGGCAGATTGTGCCATGAAGGTGCAGATGCAGATAGACCTCGCGGTAGAGGAGATATTCGTTAATATCGCAAACTATGCATACGACCCCGAAACAGGTCCCGCGACCGTCAGGGTCGACGTAACTCCCGACGGCTCGACCGTGACCATCACCTTTGTCGACAACGGCGTGCCCTATGACCCGCTCGCAAAGGCTGACCCCGATATCACGCTCTCTGCGGACGAGAGGCAGATAGGCGGTCTCGGCATCTTCCTTGTGAAGAAAAACATGGACGACGTAAAGTATGAATACGTGAACGGAAGCAACATCCTCACTCTGAAAAAAGGTCTGAGAGGTGGGAAGCGTTGAAAAAAATCTGGAGGATAACGTTGGGCGGACTGCACAGCAAGATACTGGCTGTCCTGCTCATATTCCTGCTGGCTATCGTCGGATTCAACACCGCCGTTTCAATGTACAAATCATCTGCTCTCGCGGATATAGTCAATGAATCGGGCAATGAACAGCGAGAGGCTATCGAAAAGGTCTCGGGAGAGACAATGCATAAGACGATAGAGAATTCGCTCACGCAGATTAACACCCTGCGCGCCGACAAGCTCGACGACGAATTCACCGAGATAGAGAACAACATCCTTTTGCTCCGTAATATGGCAAAGTATTACTTCGAGAACGCTGATAAGCTCGAACCAGTATCCGTCCCCCTCCCCGACCCGAACAACGTGGACGACCTCGAGGTACACCTACTCTTTGAGGAGGGCGTGGATTATTCCCGCTCGGAATATGTCGGCATTGCAGGTCATCTGGTCGATACGATGACGGCTATGGTTCAGACGAACGACACGATTGGAAGCTGTTATATCGGTCTCGCTGACGGCACTCACATCGGAGTTGCCAACGGCGGAGCTGACAAATACGACGAAAACGGTAAGCAGAAGCCCTATCCCGTCCGCCACAGACCGTGGTACGTCGGCGCTGTCGAAAAGGGTGACATCTTCTTCACAGGAGTTGAGCGCGACGCGTTCAACGGCTCGCTGAGCGTTACCTGCGCCGCTCCCGTCATCGTGAACGGCAAAACTGTCGCTGTTGTCGGCAGTGACATCGTTTTTGACGATATAGACGAGTTCGTCACAGAAGCAAACAGCAACGCTGAATTCATATTCGTGGTCAACAATAACGGTCAGATAGTCGCAGTTCCCGAAAACAACGGCATATTCAAGATCGAGGACTCCGAGACCGCGGAGGACCTCAGGACCTCCGACAACAAACAGCTCGCCGATTTTATCACACGTGCTCTCACGGAGCAGACAGGTCTCGAGACGGCAGAGCTCAACGACAAGGAGTACTACCTCACGAGCGCACCGATGAAAACAATCGGCTGGGCTGTAGTATCGGTCGTTGACAAGGAGATGACAAAGGCTCCGACCAATTACCTGCTCTCGGAGATAAACAATATTAACACCAATTCGGCTGATACATTCAGAAGCGGTATGGGCAAGCTCAGCAGGATATCCGTTATCGGTATCATCCTGATAATCGCTATAGGCTCGCTGACCGCTCTCCTCGTCGCGAACAGGATAGTCAAGCCTATCACCGCTATGACCGACAACCTTTCAGGTAAATCGGGCAACGGCACATTCGAGATGAAGGATATCTACCGCACGGGTGACGAGATACAGGTGCTCGCCGAATCCTTCGAAGACCTGTCAAAGAAGACAAAGGAGTACATAGACAATATCACCGAGATAACCAAGGAAAAGGAACGTATCGGAACCGAGCTCTCGCTCGCAACGAAAATACAGGTGGGTATGCTCCCGCATATCTTCCCGCCGTTCCCGCACCGCCACGAGATCGACATCTACGCCATGATGGAGCCCGCACGTGAGGTCGGCGGCGACTTCTACGACTTCTTCCTCATCGACGAGGATCACCTCGGACTCGTTATGGCTGACGTATCGGGCAAGGGCGTCCCCGCGGCTCTCTTCATGATGATATCCAAGACACTGCTTAAAAGCCATGCTCTGCTCGGACAGTCGCCTGCCGATGTGCTCAAAGAGGTCAATAACCGTATCTGCACAAACAATCAGGCAGAGATGTTCGTAACAGTTTGGCTCGGTATCCTCGAGATATCCACAGGTAAGCTCACCGCGGCGAATGCGGGTCATGAATACCCCGTTATCAAGCGCGCGGACGGAAACTTCGAGCTCTTCAAGGACAAGCACGGCTTCGTTCTCGGAGGCATGGAGGATACACGCTACAAGGAGTACACTATCGAGCTCGGCAAGGGCGACAAAATTTTCCTCTATACAGACGGCGTCCCCGAGGCGACCGACTCTCAGGAGCAGATGTTCGGCACCGACCGTATGCTTGCGGCTCTCAACAGCAATGCGGACGTTTCTCCCGAGCAGCTGCTGAAGAATACCCGTTCAGCTGTGAACAGCTTCGTCAAGGAAGCCGAGCAGTTCGACGATTTGACAATGATGTGCGTCGAGTACAAGGGCACCGAGCTCGACGACAAGACCAAAGCCAACAAGAAAAATAATGGATAAGCTGTACGCAGAGATAATCAACAGTATGTCGGAGGGAGTCATCGTTACTCTCTTCGACGGTAAAATAAGCTTCTGCAACGAGGCTGCCGCTGCGGCGCTCTCCTGCCCGCGGGAGAAGCTCATAGGCAGCAGCGTGGCGAAGCTGATGAGCGAGTTCGAGGAAAACGACGCCTTCTTCGAGCTTGTGCTCGACGCGATATATACCAAGGAAAAGGTCAGCAAGACCGTCCCCTTCTTCGTTGACGGCGATATGAAGTACCTCCGCGTCACGACCTCGCTGATGTCCGAAAACGGCACGAACAGCGGTCTCGTCATCGTCATCAGCGACGAGACGGACGAGGTGCAGCTCTTCATCAGCAACAAGCGCCTCGCTAAACAGGTCATCGACCTCATGGACTCCTTCGTGGAGGTCATGGTAACCGAGATAGAAGAAAAGTCCACCTACAATGCCAACCATACAAAGAGCATGGTCAGGTACGTGACAAACTACCTCGAATACCTCCGCGAGAAAGGTAAGCTAACCGACTTCACGAGCGAGGACACTCACCCATTCCTCATGAGCATATGGCTGCACGATATCGGCAAGCTGCTCGTCCCGCCCGAGGTGCTCGACAAGCCAACTCGTCTCGGCAGCGGACTCAGCGACGTGCTGCACCGCATCGAGATAGCTAAGCTCATGCTGCGTATCAGTCTCGATGTCGACACCGAGGAGAGGCTGTGCGAGCTCGATGCGGCAAAGGAGCTCATTCTCTCCTGCAATGCCGCGGGCTTCCTCGAAGAGGACAAGCTCTCTCAGCTCCGCAATGCAGCTAAGATAAGCTGTCTAACCTCCGACGGTACGAGCACTCCCCTGCTCAACGACGATGAGCTCGAGAAGATGACAATAGTCAGAGGCACGCTCACTGCTGATGAGCGAAAAATCGTCGAATCGCACGTCACGTTCACGCGTGCGCTGCTGTCAAAAATGGCGTTCCACGGCGTTTACGAAAACGTTCCGCAGTGGGCTGCGGGACACCATGAGCTGCTCGACGGCTCGGGCTATCCCGACAAGCTGACCGCTGAATCAATACCGTGGGAGACGCGCCTGCTGACGATAGTCGACCTCTACGACGCCCTCACCGCCGAGGACAGGCCCTACAAGCCGCCGCTCCCGCCCGAGAAGGCGTTCGCGATACTGCGCGATATGGCTGCGCAGGGCAAGGTCGACAGCAATATCCTCGAGAGCTTCTTTAATAGCGGCGCGTGGAAAAGAGAATAACAGAAAATCCCGACAGGATTCTTTAGCTCCTGTCGGGATTCTTTATTTCTTGCTTTTTTTATTGCTGCCCTGTGCGGGCTTCCTCCCCTTGCGATAACAAAAAAGCCCAAGCCCATGGGCGGTTGATGCAAAAAAGGCTGTTCCGAAAACGGAGCAGCCTTCTGCTTTTATTATTTCAGGTCTGTCATGCTTCTGAGTCCTATAGCCAGAGTTGAGGCATTGTGCAGCAGCGCAGACGCTGCGGGCGGGAGCACTCCGAGCACGCCAAGTCCGATGAGTGCGCCGTTGAAGCCGATGATAGTGCGGTAATTCCAGCCTATGCGCGACATCAGCGCATTGCTCAGCCGTTTCAGCTCAACAAGGGCGTACAGGTCGTCGGCGGATATGGTGATGTCCGCTATCTCGCGGGCAATGGCGGCTCCCGTGCTGATAGCGATGCCCGCGTCAGCCTCGCTGAGTGCAGGCGAATCATTCACGCCGTCGCCTATCATTATGACCATGCGCCCCACTTC
>Ga0247608_10000313_pt1 | contig 83314 bp, 65 predicted proteins | sample 176DNAGHGlowgp2_FD_193490 | JGI IMG/M metagenome (GOLD analysis project Ga0247608, IMG submission 193490) | Sheep rumen microbial communities from Palmerston North, Manawatu-Wanganui, New Zealand - 1766 DNA GHGlow gp2 | ecosystem: Host-associated > Mammals > Digestive system > Stomach > Rumen ... | reverse complement strand
GGAATAATGGTGCTCGTGACCGGACTTGAACCGGTACGGATTTTACTCCGACGGATTTTAAGTCCGTTGTGTCTGCCAATTCCACCACACGAGCCTATCCGTTAAGTGCTTGACAATAATAGCACCCGATGTGTTTTCTGTCAAGGGCAGTGTTGCAATTAAAAAAGATTAGAATTATCATAGTAAATATTAAATAATGGGAGTTATCTATGTTATACGATCCTGATGATAAGAATAAGAAGAACAAAGGCAATGACGAAGGCAAACTGCGCCATGCTGACGAAGATAACAAGAGACTGACTGACGATGTCAAAGCAAATGAGAATTCTCTCTTTGGGAAGGAGCAGGAACCCCGTGATGATCACGGTCATGATTCTTTATTTGACAGCAGTTTTGACGAAGATGATCTTGTATCATCCTCTTTTGCGATAAGCTTTAAGGCTAATGATCCGGGTTCGGTATCCGATATTCTGAAGGATACTCCTGAGATCAAGCCTGTCACTTCATATGATTACGAGGATGATCTGGCAGACTTCGAATTTGATTCTTCAGTATCTGCATTCAAGCCACTGGGCGGCGGTAACAAGCCTTCTCACGTTAACAAGCCTGAACCTAAGCCCGTGAATAACAAGTCAAAAACGGAACTTCCCAAAGATCCTTTCGAAGGGATCGATGATGTTCCCAAGCCCAAGTTCAATGACGAGGATGAAGATTTCCTCGCGATTGCAGGCATGGCATCGCCCAATGACGAGAAGGTCCTCAGATCAGGTGAGAATATTGATTATGCTTCATCCGAGACCGGCACATCGAAGAGTGATTTTGCCAACAAGGACGGTAAAGTCGCTGAGGTCAAACAATCCGGCAAGATCGATTATGCAGATTCCTCGATGGACAAGAAGAGCAGTCCTTTCGCACATGCCAAGAAGCCTGAATCCCCCAAGCCCGAAGTCAGGCAGGAACCCGTCAAGACGGTCGATCCCCATGACCGGAAGGTGCTTGATTCCGGTAAGGAACTTGATTATGCTGCATCTGCCAAGGACGAACCTAACAGTCCTTTTGCTCATTCCGGCAAGCCGGAGGCCCCCAAGGCAAAGAATATCGATATGCCCTCTGTCAAGAAAATCGAAGAGCCTGATGGAACTGATGTTATTCAGTCGTACGGCAAAGTTGTGTCCGGAGTTAATGCATTTAACAAGAACAAAACTCCCGGGAAGCAGGAACCCGTAAAGCCAATCAATCCACATGACGAGAAAGTTCTCAATGCCGGCAAGGATCTCGATTATGCATCCTCTTCTGCCGATGAGGCAAAGAGTACATTTGCTCATGCCGGCAAGCCGGAGGCTCCGAAGGCAAAGGATATCGATATGCCTTCCGTCAAGAAGATCGAAGAACCTGAAGGAACTGAGGTTATTCAGTCATACGGCAAGGTTGAGTCCGGGGTTAATGCATTCAGCAAGCATAAAACTCCCGGTAAACAGGAACCTGCAAAGCCAATCGATCCAAATGATGAGAAGGTTCTCAATGCCGGCAAGGATCTCGACTATGCGTCCTCCTCTGCCGATGAGGCAACGAGTACATTTGCTCATGCCGATAAACCGGAGGATCCCAAACCGTCAGATATTGATATTCCTGATATCGAAGAACATAAGAGCGAGGGAGCTAAGCAGGAAGAAGCTGCATCTGCAGCTCTGGCAGCGGCCGCAGCGGCTGTATCTGTCAAAGAATCCGCGAAGCCCTCTTCCCTCCCGAATACTCCTAATACCAGGCCTGCAGCAAGGCCTCCGGTTCCCGAGAAGCCTCTTACCTCTGACTCTGAATCCATTATTGAAAAACAAGCGTTAAGGCCCGGTTCAACAGACAGCACCAAAGCAAGGACTGCACCGAAGTCATCACACAGCAAGAATCCTTCCATAGAACCTGTATCACAGGTGAATTCCAAGAAAAAGCGCAAAGAGCCTAAGTCGAAGAAAGAGCCCGGCAAGGGCGGACTCATCACTCTCCTTATTGTGATAGTTGTCTTCATCGGCATATTTGTATTGCTGGATAATGCTGATAATATTGCGAAGCTGTTCGGCAAAGGTGACACTGTTACGACAGTTGATACTTCAGCAACAACAGGAGCCGGAACTTCCGAGAGCATTGCTTCGGCAACCGAGTCATCGGCCGGCACAACAGAATCTTCAGCTGTTCAGACTACCGAACCCACCACACAATCTACTACTGAAGCTACAACCGAGTCTACTACTGAAGCTACAACTGAAGCCACAACGGAGTCAACTACCGAAGCTACTACTGAAGCTACGACAGAGGCAACTACCGAAGCCACCACTGCTGCAACAAGCGGCGTTAAGGTAAAGCTTAAGGCGTCTCTTATCAACTTCAAGCAGACATCGAGCGGATTCAAATTTGATGTTGTACTCAAGAACGGTTCAGATAAGGACGCCAGCCTGTCAGCATCGCTGAAGAACCTGAAGATAACCCTCTACTCCTCCAACAAGATCAAGAATCTAACATCTGATGGCTTCACATTTACTCATTCAGGCTACACTTATACCTGCAAACCTATTGACAGGACGATCCCTGCAGGCACATCGGCCAAGATTACTATCAAGGTTACAACATCCGGCAAGCCCGCACATTTCGGGTACAACAGGGCAAAATTCAATTGGATGTAATTATTTAGCGGATACACTAAGCATCAATAAAGCTGTCTCATCCGGGACAGCTTTATTGTTTGATAGTGCATACATATACAATTATTTCCGCAGAAAACAGGCCTTTCTTCAGCAGAAATTGCGGAAGAAATCTGAAATCTTGCGGATTCCGCAAGAATCTGAAAACTTTCCGCAATTTCTGCGGAAAAATCCTCAAATCTTGCGGAAACATACTCTCACAGATTCCGTGAAGAGCCGGTTTATTTCTCGATCTTCATCCCGGAAAGGAATGCATTGATGAACCCGTCAAGATTACCATCCATAACAGAATCAACATCAACAACCTCGTAACCCGTTCTATGATCCTTAACCATCGTATAAGGGCAGAATACATAAGACCTTATCTGTGAACCCCAGGCGATATCCATCTGATTGCCTTTGAGGTCGTCTATCTTCTCCATCTGTGCTGCCTGAGCAAGAGCATAGAGCTTAGCCTTGAGCATCTTCATACATGTCTCTCTGTTCTGCACCTGCGATCTCTCTGACTGGCAGGCAACAACAACGCCGGTAGGTTCGTGAGTCATACGGACAGCCGTATCGGTCTTATTGATGTGCTGACCGCCTTTACCCGTTGCTCTGTAAGTATCAACGCGGACATCCTTCATATCGATCTTGATATCGATAGTATCATCAAGTTCAGGCATAACTTCGCACGAAGCAAACGACGTATGTCTTCTTCCGGAGGAATCGAAAGGCGATATCCTTACGAGACGGTGCACGCCCATCTCTGACCTCAGGAATCCGTATGCATTCTCTCCGGATATCATTACCGAACAGCTCTTTATGCCGGCAACATCACCCTCAAGATATTCGAGTTCCTTTGTCTCATAACCGTGAGCCTCAGCCCATCTCAGATACATACGGTAGAGCATGGATACCCAGTCCTGTGCTTCTGTTCCGCCGGCACCTGCATTAAGTGTCAATATCGCATTATTCTTATCAAATTCCTGAGTCAGCAGCGTCTCAAGGCGCATCTTCTCGAAGTCTGCCTTGAGCGTATCCAGACCGGACTTCAACTCATCCAATGAATCTATATCCTCTTCCTCATTGGCAAGCTCGCAAAGAGCAAGCAGGTCTTCCCTGCTGTTATGAAGGCTATTGAACCCGTCAACCTTCTTCTGAAGTCTTGCCAGATTGGTCTGAAGACTCTGAGCCTTATCAACATCATCCCAGAATCCAGGTTCCTGAGTTCTGGCTTCAAGTTCGCTTATCTGCGTCTTCACATGGTCGATGTGGAGTGACTCCTTAAGCGTCATTATAGGCTCTTCAAGAGCTTCAAGTTCCAAGCGGATGTTATCAAATTCGAGCATTATCCGTTACCTTTCTTAATATCATCAACGAATTCCTTAAGCCTTACCATTGCTTCCTTAATGTTGTCAATGGAGGCGGCATAACTGATCCTGACATGATTCTCTCCGCACTCACCGAAAGCCTTGCCCGGCACGATCGCCACCTTCTTCTCAAGCAGGAACTTCTCACAGAACTCGTCTGACTTCATTCCAAGTCCTTCGATAGACGGGAATGCATAGAAAGCACCATATGGCGTAAAGCATCTGAGTCCGGCATCGGCAAGCCCCTTGAGCAGAACTCTTCTTCTGTGGTTGTACTCATTACGCATCTCTTCGATCGCCGGATCACCATTGATGGCTGCTTCTATTACAGCAAACTGTGACGTTGAAGGTGAGCTCATGATGCAGTATTGATGTATCTTGGTCATTGCTGCAATTATGGACTTGGGCCCTACACAATACCCGATCCTCCAGCCTGTCATTGCATATGACTTTGAGAACCCGTTGATCATGACTGTTCTGTCGGCAAGTTCCGGGAACTGTATAAGAGATGCCGGTCTATCACTGAGATAATTAAGCTCACAATACAGTTCATCAGATATGATCACGATATCAGGGTGCTTAACAAGAACATCTCTTATTGCACTGAGGTCTTCATGTGTCATCACGGCGCCGGTGGGGTTGCTGGGATAACCGAGAATAAGATATTTTGTCTTATCCGTTATGGCAGACTCCAGCTCCTCAGGCATGAGCTTATAGTCATTCTCTTCTTTGGTGGAGATCACAACCGGAACTCCGTGAGCAAACATGACCGTGGCCTTGTAAGCTACAAAGCACGGCTCGACTATTATGACTTCGTCCCCCGGATTGATAAGTGCACGGGCAACAAGATCAAGGCCTTCACTTCCGCCGACTGTGATGAGTATCTGTGACTTAGGGTCATATGATACCGAATATCTTCTGCTGACATAATTACAGATTGCTTTCCTGGCTTCAATATATCCGGAATTAGGAGAATAATGCGTATATCCGTCTCTCAATGAATTGATGCCCGCCTCACGTATGCTCCAGGGAGTTACAAAGTCAGGTTCGCCTATAGACAATGAGATAACATTACCCTTCATCTCATTGGCAAGATCAAAGAAACGTCTGATCGCAGATGGCGGAACCAGATTTACAACATCAGAGATCTTATCGGTAATATCGCTCATAATATAACTGCCTGCCTGTCATCAGAATCCTGTGCATCGAACATGATACCGTTAGCTTTGTATTTCTTGAGTATAAAGTGTGTCGTCGTAGACAGAACGCCTTCCTGTGTAGCGATCTTCTGGTTGACGAAGTTAGCAATATCTCTGAGGCTCTTATCCTCATAGATGACCATGAGATCGAATCCGCCGGACATAAGGTAGCATGCTGACACCTTGTCATATTTGCTCAGGATATTGGCAACCTGGTCATATCCCTTGCCCTTTGTAGGTGCGATCCTTACCTCGATCATTCCTATGCAGTGCTCGGGAAGCTGCCTCTCCCAGTTAATATTAGTCGTATATCCGAGGATTATCTTCTCGTCTTCGAGATATTTGATCTCTTTTGCCAATTCTTCTTCGGTAACACCGAGTCTGACAGCCATATCCTCATAGGTCAGTCTGGCATCATTCTCGATCATTCTCAACAATTCGATGTGGTCAATCATGTTAATTCACCTCTTGATAATATAAAAACTCACCCGCAACATAGAATTATACTATGTTATGGGTGAGATAGTAAACTATTTTGTCAGATGCGTGCTACGCCCGAATCTCTTGCAGCCTGAGCAACAGCAGCAGCAACTGTTTTGCCGACTCTCGGATCGAAAGCATCCGGAAGGATCTTCTCAGGATTGAGTTCCTCATCAGATACGAGAGAAGCGATTGCATTAGCAGCAGCGATCTTCATCTCATCGTTGATATCTGAAGCTCTTACATCGAGAGCACCTCTGAAGATACCCGGGAAAGCAAGAACGTTATTAACCTGATTCGGGAAATCAGACCTTCCTGTTGCCATAACCGCAACGCCGGCCTTCTTAGCTTCATCGGGAAGGATCTCAGGTGTGGGGTTGGCACATGCAAATACGATAGGATCCTTTGCCATTGTAGCAACCATGTCAGCTGTCAGAACACCCGGAGCGGATACACCGATAAATACATCTGCACCAACGATAACGTCTGCAAGCGAGCCTGACTTCTTATCGGGGTTAGTAATCTTAGCCATCTCTTCCTTTGCAGGATTGAGGCCGTCACGTCCGTCATAGATCGCACCCTTACGGTCGCAGAGGATAACATTCTTGAGACCTCTTGAGATAAGGAGCTTTGTGATAGCGATAGCTGCGGCTCCTGCACCGTTAACAACAACGTGGATATCCTCCATCTTCTTGCCTACGATCTTGAGAGCATTGGTAATACCTGCAAGAGTGATTACAGCAGTACCGTGCTGGTCATCGTGGAAGATCGGAATATCAACATCAGGTCTCTCCTTGAGCTTCCTCTCGATCTCAAAGCATCTGGGCGCTGAGATATCCTCGAGGTTTACACCGCCGAAAGAACCAGCAAGAAGTGCAACTGTCTCAACGATCGTGTCAACATCCTTCGATCTGATGCAGAGAGGGAATGCATCTACACCACCGAAAGCCTTGAACAGCGCGCACTTGCCTTCCATAACGGGCATACCTGCCTCGGGTCCGATATCACCGAGTCCGAGCACAGCCGTTCCGTCTGTTACTACGGCAACAAGGTTATGACGTCTTGTATATTTATATGAGAGATCCACATCTTTCTGTATCTCGAGGCAAGGTTCTGCAACACCGGGAGTATATGCTATTGCAAGCTCCTCCTTTGTTCCAACAGGTGCTCTTGAGATTACTTCGATCTTACCCTGCCACTCAGTATGCTTCTGAATAGCCTTTGATTCATTAGCCATATGAATACCTCCAATTTCTATTTGCTAATATATTGTATAGGTTTCGCCTCGAAAATGCTATTAAAAAAGGTTAACTTTTATTAGTTTTATTGGTTATTCGGATACTCTGGGTGTATGTGTATGCATATGCGCAGATCCTTGCGAAACACATGTAATACCAGACATCAAGGAAGCTGTGAATGATTGCATACGCAGTTCCGGACAGATAGGACACGAGTGATACAATAAAGCCCAGCAGCATGTAGATCACATATGTGCCTGTAATATCACGGAGTATCAGGATGTAAAACCCTCTCGTTCTTCTGGCGCTGTCACCAATTGAAGCAAAGAATCCCTTGTCTCCCGACAGGTAGCAAACCGGTATCGTACACACTATCGGGATCGCCAGAAGGAAAAGTATCACGAGATATACCGCAAGCAGAGCAAAAGGAATGAATATCACCGAGAACACAAGGCACAGTATGATAAACCTGCCCAAGAATACGGATAAAGATATATTCTCCCGCCCGTTCTTGCTTCTGATATCACGAAGCACAAGACCGGAATAGAACAGAGACGTCATGATGCATATGTACAGGACAAGAACCGTAAGGAAAAGAAACATCCAATTCTCATAAGTCAAAGGGATAACGGCAAGTTCATCCGTCATCTGTTCGGCAGTCATTATGTTGCGGAACCAGACATAGAACTGCGAGAAGTCAGAATACTCGGGAGGCAGAAAGTTCAAGGCTGCCTTGATACAAAGCATAAAAATAAGTATTATCTTAGATACGATGCCTTTGCCGAGTTTATCAATATTAAAGTAGTTCCCGGCCCACATCTTGAGATTTACAAAAAACACTTATGACTCCTTTTGTAATAATTACTCTAAAATTTCGCATATAATAAATAAAAAATCAAGAATAATGACCAAATCCCGTAATAACAACATATGATATTATAATTAAGAATATTAAGATTCAGGCGGTATATTTTATGAATGGTTTTACTGTAAATCCAGATCTTCTCTGCGTCATCCCACCGGAGCTTCATAAGGTTGAAGATATAACAAGGATCCTCGATGAACATCCCGAGATCAAATTTGTATCTCTCGTTGCCGTTGACCTGGCAGGCAATGACACCGATGAGAAGATACCGATCGCTGATTTTCACGACAATCTGACGAATTATCTCAATGGTGAAGCTGTTCAGACAGACGGATCTTCTGTTGTTCTTCCGGGTATCGCCACACTTAACGACGGCAAGGTCGATCTTATTCCCGACCCGGACGTCGTCTGGTACATAGATTATAACTACTCGCATATAGATACGAAGACAGGCCTTCCGATAGGAACACTCCGTATTCCCTCTTTCCTTGAGCACAACGGAAAGCCGGTCTGTTCAAGGTCGGTTCTGAAGAAGTCGGCCGGATTCTTTGAGAAGACGCTCACAGAGCATCTCAAGGCTAATCCCTCGCTTTGCGAAGAGATAGGCTTCACGGTTGATGAACTTGATCATATCAATCTCATCATGGCGACGGAGCTTGAATTCTGGGTTAATTCACCGGATGAGAAGATCAGTACGGAACAGCTTACGATATCCCAGGAGCTCCAGGAGCAGTACTGGAAGAGGACAAAGGGCGTTGTCAGAACAGCACTTGAACAGGTCATACTTCTTCTCGATCTCTACGGGTTCAATCCTGAGATGGGACACAAGGAAGTCGGGGGCGTTAAGGCCGCTATATCGTCTTCCGGTGATTACCATTTCATCATGGAGCAGCTTGAAGTTGACTGGAAGTATTCGGACGCTCTCCAGGGTGCTGACTATGAGCTTTGTGCCAGGATATTCATCAAGGAGGTCTTCAGACTTCACGGTCTTGACGTAAGCTTTGATGCTAAGCCGCTGGACGGGGTTGCAGGATCAGGCGAGCACACGCACGTTAATGCCGTTGCATTCCTCAAAAGCGGCAAGCGAGTTAATCTCTTTGCTCCCGCCGACATGAAGAAGGATTATCTCAGCCGTCTGGGATGGGGTTCACTGTTCGGTATCATGAAGCATTACGATCTCATCAATCCTTTTGTGTCGTCTTCTACCGATGCATTCAACAGACTTCAGCCGGGCTTTGAGGCACCTACTCATTGCGTTGCCTCAATAGGAATGGATGTTCTCACACCTTCACGTAACCGTTCGGTACTTCTCGGCGTTGTAAGGTCAGAAGACAAGAAAGCCGTCACCAGATTTGAGCTGCGTGCTCCCAACCCTCACACCAACACATATCTTTGCCTGGCCGCCATCTATCAGTGCATGCTTGACGGTATCGAGTATATGATTAGATCAGGCAAAGATACAAAAGCACTTGAAGCTGAATTCACCAAGCCTTACGGGACACCGGGAGATTATCTTGATACTGACAGACTATACAGATGCGAGGAAGACATCTTCGAGTCTATGACAAGCGACGAACGCGACAGATTGTTCGGTAAGCCTGCTGCGACAGTATATGATTCAATGCTCGTTCTGTCTGAACACAAAGGTGTTACGGATATACTCTGTGCAGGTGATGTTTTTGACAGAGTTATCCTTGATTCATATGCAAGAGCCATGCTCGAGCGCTGGGAGATGGAACTCCGCGAGAGGATCATTCCCGAGAACAGGTCCAAGATAAGGAGTTATACGAAGAGACATGACGATTCATGCGGATATGATTCTGCCAGATGGGCTGAGATCATGGAACTCCGGGAGTATCTTGCAAAGAATACTGATACATCATCCTCGCTTTTTGACCGTATCAAAGAGGCGATCGCATCAGGTGATGCAGCCGGAGTCTCTGAACTTCAGATCGAGATGAACAACAAAATGAACATCTTAAGAGAGAAATACAGAGACTACTGCAATAATCAAATATAATGCGTTCCGGTTCGATCAGTATATTCGCCACAACTCTTCTGTTCCCGGTGATCCTTGCCGGCTGTTCTTCGAAGCCTGATATCACAGAGGATGAACTGACCGGTATCACAGGTTCTTTCATAAGTGCGATGGCTGAGAATGATCAGAACAAGATCCGTGAATATACTAAGAACTACGATTATGAGACAGATACTTCAACAATCAGTCAGAAGTCGGCTGATTCTTTGGAGGTACTGAGACATGCCATCTCCCTGGCTTCCGTAACAGATCACGAAGAGCCTGAATATGACAGCGAGAGCAGGTCAATTAAGATCGATATCACTTTCTCATATATCGATCTCTCAGATTTCAGCGATTCGCTTGACACGGAATTTCTTAAGAAGGAAGAATTGATCAGCGCTCTTGATAATTACACCAAACGCAAAGAAGTCGGACTCGATGTCAGATACGTATATATCGAGGACAGCAGCTCCTATAAGATATCAGCTTCCTCTGCTCACAAGATTTTCGATCTTATTGCAAAAGAAATGAACTCACTTCCCGTCCCTGTCATGATCAGTGAACAGGACGGCGAGGACATGTTTGCAGCCCGTCTTAACGAGATCGCTCAGGGAGAACTCGGAAGCTTTCCGGATCAATACTATAACGACAACGCATTCCGTCCTTACGATAATATTGTGGTAAGAGGAACGGGATACAAGACAAAGAAAGCTGTAGGTGATTTCCTTGTTGCATACATGTCTTATGTGATGGAACATGAATACAAGATAACGGAAACTGAACCATATCACTATGAATTCAGGGGCAATGCTCCCTCTTCCGTTGAATTATCTCAGGCTCTGATGACTGACGAATTCCTGACGCAATACTTTATGAATTTTATCCGTTATACCCACCTCGGCTGGGATCTCAGCAGAATGTGGGATGATCAGTCTGCGCTTATCTACAGCACATTGACCAAAGCAATCCCCGGCTGCACTGCGGAAGACTACGGATTATCCGCCAACGTTCTGTACAGGCCTGAAGACTATGGTCAGGATGATATACCGCCATTGAGCATCAAAGGCAATTACATCATTGAACCGGCCTCCACCATATATAACATTGAACACGGATTAAGCTGGGAACGCGTATCCAAACTTAACGAGGCCGCCATCAAGCAGCTTTACGATGATGGCGAGATGGGCGAGAGTATGTATAACTACATGATGGAGAATCTCAATCCGGAGAATTACGGATTCACAACCGATGACAGTCAATCGGCCACAGGTTATCCCAACCAGGCCGTAGGAACATATGAACAAGTTCCAGAATGGTGTGATGACGGCAGCATAGTTTACGGATATTCAAATCCCGATGACAACGGATACTGGATGTTCTACTCCAAATCACCTTCAGTGCTTGATACCGTTACATACTACATAGATAACTCCGGGATAAGACTTACATGCCATTTCATGGATCAATATCCGGAGGGAACAAAATTCTATATAGACTGGTGGAAAGACGGTGAACAGGTCGTGGATGATGATATTGTCACGATCGGACCGGGCGAGTCTTCCGAGATAGATACGGTCCTGCAGACATCCGGAATGCCCGGACCCGGTAAATACGAGATGCGCGTATGGGAGAATGCCGATAACAGGCATGTGCTCGCATACGTGATCATTTACAGGTAATTCATTACCTTTGCATTTGCGGAAGATGCAAGACTTGCTGCAATGCTTTCCGTGATTCCTCTTACTATTACAGCATCTCCTGCCTTCTCGCAATCACATCCGTCAAAAACAGCAATATCGCTTATATTCCAGAAGATGAAGTCACATTCCACATCGGAATAAGGAATGGATACTCTATTCGCAGGAACGCTCCAGGGACGAACAAACTCACTCGTCCTGCATGCTGCAAGTTCAATAATATCGCCGCATACAGCCGAAGCTGTAGGAAGGCTTCCTGCTCCCTGCCCGTAGAACAAAGTCTCGCCGACAAAGTCGCCTTCAACAGCGACACAGTTGAAAACATCATCGACGTTACCGATAAGCTTGCCGACAGAAACAAAATGGGGCTTTACATAAGAAGCACACATGTCTCCGAACCTCTTGAAGCATGCTATCAGCTTGATCTTGCATCCGATTCCGGCGGCAAAATTAATATCATCAAGAGTTACGCCCGTGATTCCGTCGGTGTCGATCTCTTCCGGTGACACATACATACCGTCCATCGCAATCGTGGACAAGATCGATAATTTACGCTGAGCATCGATACCCTCAACATCTGCCGTGGGATCAGCTTCGGCATAACCATTGGCCTTAGCCTGCAAAAGCGCGTCAGAATAAGACAGATCCTTGTCCTTCATGGAGGACAGTATATAGTTGGTCGTTCCGTTAACAATACCGCATATCTTGACGATCTTATTCGCGGCAAGACATCTGTACAAAGGCCTGATTATCGGTATTCCGCCGCCTACTGCCGCCTCAAAAAGATAAGAGCAGTTATTGTCTGCTGCGATCTTAAGGAGCTCGGGGCCCTTGGTGCTTACAAGCTCTTTGTTGCTCGTTACGACCGATATTCCCTTAGACAGAGCTCGCTTGGTGAATTCATATGCAATACGTGCGCCGCCGATAGTCTCAACACAGCAGTTGATCTCCGGATCTTCAAATACTTCATCGGCATTGTGTGTGATTATTCCGGCGAAAGGGCTGTCAGGGAAATCCCTGATATCAAGGATCCTCTTAATAACTACATCTTCACCGCATCTTTTTTTGATGATCTCGCGATTTGTCGTCAGAACCTCTGCAGTTCCGCATCCGACAACACCAAATCCCAAAATAGCTATGTTATACATCTATTGCCTCCGTATAATTTATTCTCTGCTAAGGATACTGCAATTACGAACTCCTGTTATCTTGCCGATATCAGAGATTATGTCCTCTACCGATCCGAGTATTGAACCGGTATCAAATGATATTGAGATATCTGCAAGACCGTTGATCGGAATATTCTGGTTGATAGTCAATATATTAGCTCTGTAAGCGGAGATAATATTGATTATCTGTGACAGTATCCCAGGGAAATTCTCAACACTGAACAATATTGTCACCTTCCTGCCGTGATCGGCATAGAAAGGAAGAATGGTATCTTTGTATTTATAGTAAGCTGAACGCGACAGTTCCAACTCCTTGCAGGCATTATTGATCGAAGGAGACTCACCTGTATTAAGTCTTCTCTTCACCTCCATTACCTTCAGAAAAACTTCAGGCAAAACGCTCTTCTCAACAAGAAAGTATTCACCTTTGGGTTCACTCATCTTAATACTCAGACCTCACATATTGTTCGTGTGTGGCGTACAATTGTACGCGCGTTGCAATAATAACACAATCACAACAACCTTGCAACCATAGCATTTAGGGCTTTTCCACGGTGACTTATACTGTTTTTGACTTCGGGGTCCATCTGTGCTGTTGTCATGCCGAATTCAGGCACAAAGAAGATTGGATCATACCCGAACCCGTTCTCTCCCTGCGGGTGGTCGAGCAATAATCCTTCTATCTCTCCCCTCACCGTGAACTCCGATCCGTCCGGTCTGACGACGGCGATAGCACATACGAACCTGGCTGTCCATTTATCCTTAGGAACATCTTGCAGCATCTCATATATCTTCTCAAACTTCTCGGCGTATGTTGAATCCTCGCCGCAGAATCTGGAGGAATACACACCGGGCGCGCCGTTAAGCGCATCTATGCAAAGGCCTGAGTCATCCGCCATTACATAACTGTCAGTGAGTCCGTGCACAGTTCTCGCCTTGATAAGCGCATTCCCTTCGAAGGTATCGGCATCCTCAATGATCTCAGGGTCGATTCCCACAGACTTCATTGACACAGCCTCGAACTCAGTGCCTTCCAGCACTTCATTGATCTCTCTGACTTTATCGTTATTACCAGTAGCGATTATAATTCTCATAACAACCTCCATGCTTTGGGATACATATTCTTTATCATTCCGTTATCGATCTTACCGAATCCGAGCGGGTATCCGTCTGCAGTTATCAAGACGTAACCGCGGCGTTTGACAGCCGGATGAGCATTAAGATCGATAACTATGGTCTCTCCTTTAAGATATCTGTTGAGCATATCATCATCCCTTCCCAGAATGATCAGCGAATCATCTCTTACCATATCTGCTGTAAGTGTAAGCGGAAGGCTGTTGGAAGGAACAAATATCCTCTCGGTCCTGGTCTCTTTGACTTCACCGATGAACAAACCTGATTTAACTACCTTAAGCCGGTCGAAAAGCTTAATGTTAACAGGCATCAGATATATTCCTGCCCCCTGGATGAGCACGCTTGCGTTAAGTCTCATCCTGAATGCATCAAGGTAATCCTGATCAAGCACTTCCTTAAGCATATCAATGACCTTGACTATTATCTTGTTGGCAATCGATCCGGTTGACGGACGCGGTCTGATATCGAAGTCCCTGTCGACCTCAGCGGCAGTACTCTTAAGGTGAACACAGAAATGCCCGTCGCCTTCACACTTATGAGGCCATATCCTCATTGAGCCTTTGGCAGGACCAATCTGTTTATGTGATATCTCACTTATCTCAGGATGAGGAACAATGACAAATTCCTTGTGATCATTAAGGAATGTCTCGATCATAAGCTCATCTTCTATCTCCGCGAATGTACATGTGGAGTAAACTATCTCTCCACCGGGTCTGAGCGCCAATACTGCCTGCTCAAGTATCTCATGCTGAACCTTGGATATCTGCTCAGGTCCGTAATCCTGCCAGCTCTTCACCGCTCTGGGATCACGCCTGAACATTCCTTCTCCGGAACAAGGCGCATCAATCAGTATCTTATCAAAGAATCCCGGGAGCCGTTCAGCGATCCTGTCGGGGGATTCATTTAGGATTACACAATTGGTTATACCGGAACGTTCAATGTTACGGTTAAGGGCTTTGGAGCGTTCCGCATTGATCTCATTGGCAACAAGCAGTCCTTCCCCTTTGAGGTCTTCACCGATCCTGCATGCTTTGCCGCCAGGTGCTGCACAGAGATCGAGAATGAATTCGCCGGGCTTAGCGGCTATTATCTGCGCCGGCAGCATTGCCGAAGGATCCTGCGGATAGAATACCCCCGCATGATAATACGGATCTTTGCCTGATGCCTCAGAATCTGTATAGAATCCGCACGATGTCCATGGAACGCGGCGCACTTCGCCGGTGACCGACGCGGCAATATCCTCATAACAGGATGGTCCTACCTTTTGTGTATTGATCCTTATCCCCTTTACAGAAGGCTTGTCAAAGCTGGCAATGAAATCATCATATTCACTGCCCAGGACATCTCTCATTCTGTTCTTAAAGGACTCGGGAAGGTTCATAGATCAAGGAAATCGCAGCATGCATACGCAATCGTCTTAATGACATCAGTATCAAAAGGCGATCTGAGCCCGGCCTTATCAAGCAGATTAAGGAATGTATCATTGCCGCCTGCTTCACACAATGTATTGTATTTGATAAGAGCAGTCTTCATATCCTCTCTTGATTCCATCCATAACTGAAGTGCGCAGATCTGAGACAGGCAATAGTCGATGTAGTAGAAAGGGGATGTGAAGATATGGTCTTTCTTCATCCAGGCGCCGCCCATCTTGTGGAACGGCTGGTCATCATATTTGATAAATGGCTGATACTTCTCCTCAAGGGATTTCCACACCTTATGTCTGTCGTCAGGTGTCATGTCCGGATCATCGTAAATGATATGCTGGAATTCATCGACCATACATCCATACGGGAGGAATAACAATCCGTCTGTCATATGATGCTGGCAATAGCTGTCTGCAGCCTGACCATAGAACAGGCTCATATAGGGATATGACATATATTCCATTGCCGTTGAATGGATCTCACAGGTCTCGAGAGTCGGAGACAGACATTCCACAAACGGAGATGATTCCGAACTCTTGATCGCAGCATAGGCATGCCCGCCCTCATGAACAACAGTAGCGATATCGTCAGCCGTTCCGTTGCCGTTCATAAAGATAAACGGGATGGTATAGTCTTCAAGATACATGCAGTATCCGCCGGTAGACTTATTCTTGCGTGACAGAAGATCAGTAAAACCGTGCTCAGACAAAACATCAAAAAAGCTGGGTGTCGCGCCGAACATCTTGCGGAAGAAAGCGCCAGTAACCTGTTCATATGTGCTCATAGACACAGACGGTACCGGATTACCCGTCTTGGACTGGCACTGAAGATCATAGAACATCAGCTCATCAACCCCTAATCTGTCCTTCTGAAGCTTCCTGATCTGTTCAGTGACGGGAACGATATATTTGAGGATTGCCTCCCTGAACTTGGCAACGTCCTTGCGGTCATAATCATATCGTTCCATTCTTTTATATCCGAGTTCGGTGAAATTCTTATAGCCGAGCTTCTGCGCGGCTCTGGTACGGACCTTGACCATATCATCGAATATCTGATCGAACTTGGGCTTCCTCATCATGTAATAATCATCGAAAGCCTTTGCTGCCGCCCTTCTCTCAGTCCTGTTCGTGGATTCCAGGTGCGGCGCAAGCATACTTAGATTAAGAGTCTCTCCTGCGAATACGATCTCGGCCTCTGACTGGAGCTGGCCATATTCATTCTCTAACGATGATTCTTCCGCAAGATCTTCAATGATCTCTTTAGAAATTGTCTCCTTCTGATTCTGAGCTTTCCTGAAGATCATGTCCCCGTATTTGGCGCGCAGAGCATCCGCACACGGGCAGCTGAGCAGAATAGATAACACACCGGATGAGATCTCACTGACAGTCGGAAGTGCTTCATCGTAATACTCAAGCTCATCAGTGTAGAAATCATCAGAAGTATCAAGATCATGAAGTATATTGCAAAGAGCATAAGCCGTATCGAACTTACTCATCATCTTCTCATACTCAAATATGGCGGATTCAGCCGCCTCGAGTTCCTGAGATGTCATCAGTCTGAACCTGATGTTCTGGACCTTCTCCCTGAATTCATCAACAGAAGGACGCTCGTATTTGATATCCGCAAAATTGATCATCCTGCTTACATCCTCTCAACAGTATTAATACCCAGAAGGTCAAGCCCTTCCCTGATCGCCGTGCAGACAGCCTCACAAAGAGCAAGTCTGGCCTTTCTCAAATCGTCGTTATCGCAGTTGAGAATACTCGAGTTATTATAGAATCTGTTATGAGCTCTGGCGATCTCTGCAATCTGTCTGGCGATCATAAACGGCTCATTGCTTGAAGCAGCCTTGCTGATCGAATTACCGAACTCAGACAAGGCTCTGATGAGAGCATATTCATCATCACCTGTAAGCAGATCAAGGCAATCTCCGTCATCCTTATTAATGCCCATGGATTCAGCCTTCCGGAGGATAGACCTTGTCCTTGCATAAGTGTAGATGAGGTACGGTGCCGTATCCCCGTTGAAGTCGAGCATCTCATCCCATGAGAATACGATGTCCCTCTCTCTTCCTGACTTCACGAAAGTATAGATAACTGCACCTACACCAAGCTTCTCGGCAATATCATTGATCTCTTCTTCAGGCATATCCTGACTGCGCTCTTTGGCATTGTTCTCGATTATCTCTCTTGTCTTATTGACTGATTCGTTGAGTAGATCTTCAAGCAGTACAACATTGCCTTCTCTTGTTGAGAACTTCATATCCTTGAACTTGACGAGTCCGAAAGCAACATGCTCACAATTATCGGCAAAGTCGAATCCGGCCTTCTTAAGAACGGCAAAGACCTGTTTGAAATGGAGTGCCTGCGTGTTGCCGACAACATAGATATTCTTGTCAAAGTGGTATGTTCTGTACCTGTACAATGCAGATGCAAGATCTCTTGAAGCATATATAGTCGTATTATCACTCTTGAGAATGATGCAAGGCGGAAGCCCCTCATCTTCGAGCATAACGACCTTAGCCCCTTCACTCTCAACCAGCAGTCCCTTCTCATTAAGGATATCGACAATCTCAGGTATCTTATCGCTGTAGAAGGATTCACCGTTATAATTATCGAAATCAACACCGATCCTGTCATAGAGCTTCTTGAAAACTACAAGAGACATGTCTCTGAACTTCTGCCAGAGGGCAACCTCATCAGGTGAGCCCTCCTCGAGTTTACGGAAATTCTCCCTTGCGGATGTTGTAAGCTCGGGGTTCTCCTTCTCTTCCTGGTGGAATTTGACATATATACGGAGAAGCTCCTTGATGGGATCTTCGTTGAGAGCTTCCTCATCACCCCAGAGTCTGTATGCGGTGATGAGCTTGCCGAACTGTGTTCCGTAATCGCCCAGGTGGTTCATGCGGATAACATTGTAACCGAGCTTCTTGTAGATCCTTGCCAGTGAATTGCCGAGGATCGTAGTGAAAGCATGACCTACATGGAAAGGTTTTGCAATATTCGGAGATGAATACTCGACTATAACAGTCTTGCCGCAGCCTTCTGAAGAACTGCCGAACCCGCTTCCCGATCTGATGATCTCACCTACAACGCCTGAAGCAAGGGCACTTCTGTCAATATAGAAATTGATATAAGGGCCGGCGTTCTTAACGGTCAGAACAGTACCGCCGAGATCAAGAGATGAAGATATCTCTGCCGCGATCATCGGCGGTGCTTTGTGAAGTGACTTTGCCAGAATAAAGCACGGGAAAGCATAATCCCCCATCTCAAGCTGAGGCGGTATCTCGATAAGAGAGTAGATCTTCTCTGACTCAAGTCCCGTATTTGCTGCAAGTATATCTGCAATCTGCTGTTTATAATCCATAAAGACCTCCGTTATTTAATACAAAATACACAAGAATCATTTTTACGCGCATTATTATAGCATATCAATGATATACTATATGCCGTTATGAGGTGACAAAATGGATAAATTTATAAACACATTGATAAATATCAGCCCTTCACTTATCGCTTTCGCCGCAACGACGGTGCTTTTATTCTTTCTGCCCTTCGGCAAAACTTTGCTCGGGCATGACAGAGGACGCAAATATGTTGAAGGAAGCGAAGTTAATATCGGCAAACCTACAGGTGTAGGGTTCTATTTCGCTATTGTAATCGCTGCAGTATGCATCGGATTCAGGTATATGGATATGGCTGTCGTACTGTCTGTATCATTATCCCTTCTCGCCATGATATCCGGATTCCTTGATGACAGAGCCAAAACCCCGTGGAATGAGTATTTTAAGGGAGCTCTTGATTTTGGCATTGCGCTTATAGGTGCATGGATCGCGACGACATACATGTCAAATGATATCGTCATCGGGCTTACAGGAACCGTAATATCCATCCCGCCTGTTCTGTATTTTATCCTTGCAACGATCCTTATAATCGTCTCGATCAATGCGACGAATGCTACTGACGGCGTTGACGGACTGTCCGGAACTCTTACGATAATCACATTCTTTGCTTTCAATCTCCTGTCAGTCATCAACAGCACTATATCAGAATCATCACTTGCGGTATGCGAAGTTGTTATCGGAGCACTGTTTGCTTATCTGATATTCAATTTCAACCCGAGCAAGATGCTTATGGGAGATGCAGGCTCCAGAAGCCTCGGCCTTTTGATCGCTCTTTATGCGATGTATGTTAAGATGCCGATCGCATACCTTGCGTTCGGATTGCCGTTTATGATAGACGGCGGTTTATCAATCCTTAAGATCACGATAGGACGTCTCACTAAGAAAAAGATCATCATCCTGAAGAACACACTGACACCGATACACGATCATCTTAAGAAACAAAAAGGCTATTCGATCAAGCAGACATGGCTTGCAATTGTCGCATTTGCTCTGATAGTCGATGTTATCTATATCGGTATAGCGATCTTACTGCACAAATAAGGTGATATATGTTAGCTGATATCCATAATCACACTTGTCACTTCTCCCCTGACGCACAAATGACAATAGATGAGCTTATATCATCATCGGTCAGCCGCGGACTTGATGTGGTCGGCATAACTGAGCACTATGAATACGATAACCCGGATCCGCTCGATGATATAACGACTTTCGATATAATAAAATACTGCAAAGCATTTGAAGACTGGCGCATCAAGTGCCCTGATAACCTTAAACTGCTGATGGGCATAGAATTCGGTTATCAGACACATACTGCCGGAGATATTGACAGAATTGCCTCTTCAGCGCCTTTTGATGTTGTCATTCTGAGCAATCATCTTTTCCGCGGCCGGGATGTCTATTATGGCGGCGAAGAATGCTATGGTATGGATAAAAGGCTGCGTCATAAGCAATATATCGGCAAAATGGCTGAGATGTGCGAGAAGTGCAATAATTATGATGTAGCAGCACATTTCGATTATATCAACCGCTATAATCCTGATCCCGAGGAATACATTCTGTATGAGGACTGTCCGGAGGAATTTGACCGTTTCTTTGAAGCTCTGATAAGCAAAGAGAAGTGCCTTGAGATCAACACCAGGTCGATCTATAAGGCTCAGGCTAAAGGTTCATCCGTCATAATGCCTGACCCGGCCGTTATCAAGCGATATCTTGCCATGGGAGGCAAATATATAAGCCTCGGTTCTGACTCACACACGCCTGACACGTTAGGTATCATGTTCAGCGAGACTATAGATTACCTTAAGTCTCTTGGCGTGAATGAATTCTGCTATTATGAGAAGCGCAAAATGGTAAATTGGTAAAAAGGGGACGTGTACCTTTTTATCATTTTTACCAACTGATCATTCCGTCATCCATTTTAAGGATCTTATCAGCAACAGAGGCAACTTCACTGTCGTGAGTTACCATTATAACGGTCTTCTTATACTTATCGTGAATATCTTTTATCAGATTAACAACCTCTGTGCTCGAGCTGTGATCCAGGTTGCCAGTCGGCTCATCGCATAATATGATCTTGGGATCATTGGCCAAAGCCCTTGCTATAGCAACTCTCTGTTGTTGCCCTCCGGATAACTCAAGAGGGGTATGAGTAATTCTTTCTTTTATCTGCAAAGTCTCGCACAGATCATTGATCTTATCCTCATCAGGTTTCTTCCCGGACAGGAGTATCGGTAAGATTATGTTCTCCCACACAGTCAGTTCATTGATCAGGTTGAATTTCTGAAATACGAATCCTATATAGTCTCTTCGAATACCCGACAATTCTTTCTCTTTCATTGAGGAAAGTGATTTGCCGTTTATTTCAACTGTTCCGGAAGATGGTTTATCAAGTCCTCCTATAAGGTTTAGGAGAGTGCTTTTACCACACCCTGAAGTTCCCATGATCGCATAGAAAGCTCCTTCCGGGACTTTCAGATCAACTCCTCTTAAGGCGTGAACTCTCTCTTTGCCCATATCATAAGTCTTGGTCAATGAAGAACATTTTACCGCATCCATGTTTTTACCTCTACTCTCGAATCATCTTATGCCTTCGTATATATATCAACTGTGGCATAGTGCCTAAAACGATCATGATAATTCCTAAAACAATTAGAATCACAAAAACTACAGGAAAATTGTATGAGAAAAGATCGTACCTGAAAGGGATATTGTGATACCATGGCATCTCCTCACCTGCTTCAATAACAAGAGTGGCATCAAAAGTACCATCCTCAAGACAACGTTTTATATAATTGAATAAACTTTGACATAATGACACGGGAATAACAGCAATAAGAGAAGCAACCAACGGATAGAAGATATTCTGCGTCAAAAGCATCAGAGTGATCTGATGTGATGACATGCCCACCATACGCAGTATTCCGATCTTATTACGGTTAATCTCGGTCTTGGTATAAAGACTAAGACAGATAGTTATTATTCCACAGCAGATAAGCAGGATAATTATCAAATAATAGATCAGCATCGTGTTTATGTAAGTTCCATAGATTTTATTATTGATCGAGAATGCCGAACGTATCTCTATTCCTCTTGCCCCTCTTATTGTCTCATACCAGAAAGCATCCGCATTATTAACATTACAGCCTTCCACAAGCTTAAGTCTGACCATTGTATACTTGGTATCTCTTAATCCCCAACTCTCAAAAGTGTCCTTACCTGCAGCAATAATATATAGTCCCGGCTTATCGATCATCCCATACTTCTCCAAAGCCTCCTCATCAAGTGATACAATAGCCCCGACCTTTGTCTTAATGTCTTTTCGGCTGCCGAAATGCACAGAATACATATTAACAGATGAACCGTCTTCCAAAGTCAGTTCAGTGTCGTAAACATGCGGGAGAAGGAGCTGATCATTTCCGCGGTAATCAATTGAATCCTCAAAATCATCTGTAGTGATCGCACTCATGGGAAGGTCATTGCCCACTCCGAAAACGCATCTGCACAGATCGGCCCTGTCTTCCGGGACAGCGAGGATTACTGATCTTCCTGATCTGATGTCATCAAGCTCGATCTTACCTTCGATCAAGTATTTATCGAGTTCCGTTATATCTTTATATAGCAGGCCGATACATGGAACTGAAAACAATTCTTCATCAGACGAATAACCTGATGATATAAGCGCTGCTTCCTGCGCTTCTTTATATTCTGTCTGATATTCATCATCAGCGTAATCATTTCTGAGGTTCCTTCCCTCAAAGAGTCTTTTTATGTTATCGGTAACTTCACATCCGGGGATTACGATATTCGTTGAGTTAACACGGATCTCGGCATATACAGATTCAGCAAATCCTGATCGTGCCAACGTATCAACGGCTTGCTGTTCTATTCCATAATCATGATGAGTCTCAACATTAAATGATCCCATACCAACATCTTTTTTGGAGGCGGAATAATCATATGTATCAAGTCCTGATTCGATAAGTTCATATCTGTATTCTATATTTGCTTTATCTGATATAGCCCGGAAATATAAATATCCAAAAAGAACCGACGACAATACGATCGCCATCATAAGCATTACAGAACCATCATGAAAGGATAATCGCGAATTAACGAGAGACAGCCAATTCTTCTTAGTTAATTTGCGGTTAATATGCCTTATCCTTCTATATTTATCAGAAGAATTAAACAATTCAGACGGAGTATAAGCCGCGAATCGCAATAATGGAATAATACAGGCAATAACAACCGATAACATGGACACGAGCAAAGATAAGATCAACGGATTGTTAGTTGCTTTATTTACATATTCAGAGGCATTAAAACCATAGATCAGATTCTGGTTAAAGAAACTGTTTGCAAGATTAATGATCCCAATATGAAGCACCAAACCCAGCAAACAACCTGCTAACGAAGAGAAAACTGCAAAAACCAACATTTCCGCAAATAAACACAATGAAGAACTTGAAGCTGTTAATCCCAAACTTCTAAGGATTCCTGTTATGTCTTTTCTGTCATGGATCACATTTTTTACGACATTATAAACACTTAGAAACACCATGACAGCTATAAATATTGCAAATACAGGCACAAGTATACCGGAATAGAAATCTTTAATGACTTTACCTTCAAAAACGGCATCAATTATATCTTGAATTGATATTCCATCATAATCATCATCAAGCAAAGTATCCATGATACCGAGGATATTGGAATACGCAAGGCTTCTCCCATTGTTGATCATTAATTTCCCGTTATCACCTGCTAATTCTTTAAGAGAGGCAATTAATTCTGGATCGTTTTTGTTGAACACCACATAAACAGTATTATCAGCATTACTTATGAATAGGCCTGCATCGTCTTTGCTGACGAATATCCCCGGCATTTTATAATCACCATAATCGTAATGCTCGAATGGATAACGGTACCAGCCTCCTACAACTGATTCATTAGTTGCATCAAAAACACCGGATACCCTGAACTCCCGCGTTGAATAATAATTCCCATCAAGATCATACATATCAAGACTGACTTTTTCATCCGGAACTGGTGTTATACCCATTATTGAAGCAGTATTGATATCAATAGCTATCTCACCTGCCCGTTCAGGATAACAGCCTCTGACACAGGACATATGATAAAGACTGCAGGACCTATCATCAGCAAAACAAGCAAATTTGACACCATCATCCTCATCCCCTCCTAAAAAACCGAGGTTATAATAACTTCCGCCTTCGGTTATCCCGTCAAGATTAAGAATCCGCTCCCTCTGATCATCTGTAACATCATAAATGATCGCTTCATAATCACCTATGACATCCAGGTAGCTGTCTAGTTCGGATTGTTTCTCGCTTCGGATAAGCATACCGGCACAAAAAATGGCACAGCTTCCGACAGCAATAGATATGAACGCCACAAAAGCTCTCATTTTGTGGCGTCTCCAGAAATTAATGGCGATCTTAAGATAAATACTGATGATATGCATTTTATGGCCTGCTGTAAGTAAGTGTGCCTATTAGTTGAACATACAGAACTGCATTTCTGGTGATAAATGAAACAGCTGTTGTATAAAAGCTTAGCAAATCATTGTATTAATTCAATAGATGTCTGATAAAAGTTGCATCGGTTCACCAATGTGAAAGAATAAGACTTACAATACGGTTAACCTTGCTGAGTGCAACTATATTTTTCACATGTGTGATTGACTTTTCTGAATACTATCGCTTCAGGGTGCCCGAATTACATACCATCACTTATCACCAAGATATCAACGTCTTCTGATGTATCTTCCGAGTCTGCCGTGTTTGCATTCGAATTATTCACACCCCATTGGATTGCAATAGCAGACAGGCAAACTAAAAGTATGCATATTAAAGTAAATAGACTCATTTTGATTAGACGTCTGAGGTAATCTCTTTTCAACGAACGAAGTCTGGAATTGAAGATCTCATTCAGATCATATCCGGACATAATGCTATCAGCGATCTCTTTGCTGATAAGAGCATGAAAATCATCTATTTGATCCGTTATTTCAGCAACACGCTCATTCATGTAATGATCTTTAAGCACAATGCTTTTTACATAATCCTCTGGCAGATCATAAATATCAGCAAGACACTTGATCAGGTCATCAGACGGGACGGCGGAACCGTTCTCAAATTTATATATGAGTGTCCTGGACACGTTAAGTCTCCCGGCAACTTCATTTTGTGTCATATTTCTGTTTTCTCGCAAAGTTCTTAGATCAACAGAATTCATTTTTGCTGCCCGTCATATGGTATTATCTCGATTACAGGTGTTGATCCTGCTTTTGCCCTGGAAGATCCATTCCTGTTAGAATAATGTGATATCAGAATAGTACCGTATACCAGAATGGAAAAGACAATAATAATGATGATCATAATAATACATATCTTATTCAAACGGTGCTCATATCCGGATCTTTCCTCTTCATACGTCTTGCTAAATTCTTCCAACTTCGTGTTTTGTTCATTAACAACATCTTTTATCTCTTCTGTTAAAATTAAGTGCAGTTCATCTAATCTATCTGTCAATTGAGCAGAGTGATCATTTAAAGTAACAGGATCAATATCTACAGACTCAATAGCCTTCAATATATCCTCTTCATTCATTCCAAACACACCGGACAGCTTCTTGATCTGTTCGGCTGTCGGTCTGACTGTTCCACTCTCCCATTTGGACACAAGTGTTCTTGAGACATTTAGCCGGTCAGCTACCTCTTTCTGTGTTAAGCCGCTGTTAATCCGAATCAGCTTCAGATTGTTGACCATTGTAATAACCTCATTCCGGATGTTTATCTATGAGGATAACAATTAAGCCACCTAAGTCAATAGAAAAACACGGATGATTTGTATTATTCACAAACGTGATACCGGAAACCTGAATTTACAAGGCGTTCAAGAGCGCTTGATAAACAAATCACATATGTGAATTTGTTTCAAAAGATAATACTGCCACCTGACCTGTTATCATTTATGATGAATCCCAAAGGACGGGCCAGCTTGACGGCAATCTCCGGGGCAAGAGATTTCATAATTGACTGGACATCTCCACAGGAAGAATATGTCATAACCGCATCCATCAGTTCAGGAAGCAGACAGATATCATCTATTCTGAGCTCGGTTACATGCGTTGGATGATCCTCTCTCCACTTGTTAAATACCTGCTTGCTCTTCGCGGAACCATCTGACAGATGTATATGAAACACATTGAATTGCTGTTCAGCCATACTGAACAGATCATTATTGGTCAATGATTCAGATATGTCATCTCCACAGGTTCTGCCTATATCAACTACACTTAATCCCTGACGGCAAGCATTCGTCCCTATGGTAAAAAGGAATCCCTTCCTGCCCCTCTTCTCAAAATGATCAGAGCGGATATGCCTTGAAGCGTAATACCAAAGGAGGTTGTAAGAGACTCCATCGCCGCTGCCGCCTTTCTCGAGATTAATCCTCATAAGATCATCATAAAGCCCTATATCCGAACGGAAATCAGTAACCTGAAGCGGTGTCATATCATTCGTTATGTCGCCAATGCCTGCGAACATGAAATGCATACATCCTCCCGAGATACATCCGCCGCAAAGAAAGATCAATTCATTAACAATATGTGTTACTAACTCTTTGGCGATAAAATCATTGCCTCCCGTAACATCAAAACCAATGATTAAGGGAGTTGAACTGTGGTCATTATCTGCGTCCCTCGATTCCCTTATCCCGGCATATCTGCTGTCGAACACGGAAGACGCGCAGCTCGCCTTAAAGAGTTCAGACGCATCCTTCACCGCATCAAAGCGGCAACGGCTCCTGATACTTGCCCATTCGGTAGGTGTGTAAAGTTTGTTGTACATGATGTGATTATATCATTTATCAATAAGAACCGCCGGTCATATATGCCGGCGGTCATTTACTGTCAACCTATGTGTTTATTGGTTATTTTACTATCGAAGATCCTTCCGGATTAATGCATTTGCCATCCTTATCGAACGAGTAAGACTTACCCTTGTAAGTAATACTCGTATTAAAGGCCATCTGACCGGACTCATAGAAATAATACCATACCTTGCCTATCTGCTTCCATCCTGTTACGCCGGTTCCGTCCTTCGTAGCATAGAACCAGTAAGTATCTGAAGAATAAGGAAATTTGCACGATACCCAGCCGGGCGTTGTGATCATGGCACCGTCCTTGCCGAACAGATACATCTTGCCATCAATGTTAACAGGAGTGTTTTGTGCCATTACGCAAGACACTCCATAATAGAAAGTATACTCATCACAGGGGAAGAAATAATACCACTTGCCGCTTATCTTCTTCCATCCCTCAGCGCACTCGCCGCCCTTTTTGACATAGAACCAGGATACCTTATTGCCATAGTAATAGTAGATATAATTCTCTAACTCTGCCTTGAACCAGCCGGCTTTCGTTATCATTGCGCCGTCCTTGCCTACAGCATAGACCTTTTTGGCATCATTATCCATTACAACGGTATTAGTGTACATCTTGCCGTCGTAACCAAGGTAATACCACTTCTTGCCGTCTTTTACCCACTCGTTCGTAACAGTCTCGCTCTCCCTCTCGTAATACCAGTCATCGCCCTTCTTGATCCAACCTGTATATGAGGCTGCAAAAACAGTTGAAGGAATGATACTGACCAGCACTACCAGCGTCAGGATCAACGCTGACATTTTCTTTGTGATCATCATGATATCCCCCTAATTAGTATAGTGGTTACATTATAACAATTCCTATGCCGCAAAACAAACTATTCTATCGACCATTCCTCTCCATCATCAACTGAAGATCTTGACTCCAGTTCAAATGACTTACAAAGCAGATCAACATATATATCGATCATGTTCTGAAGGCAGCCGATTATCCTGTCAGCATCCTCCCCTCCCTTTTCTTCAGCATATTCAAGCTGCTCGAGCGAGACAAACAAAGCATTAACGAAGAAGCTGCTTACCGGATACTTCTCGGAATTATCACAGATCGTATCAATTGTCTTTGCACAGATTTTACTCATAATTAATTACCTCCATTTCCCGGTTCCTGTCTATAAGACACGGAAAGGGAGGCAAAGGTTCATTATCCGGTGAAAAATCAGTTCCTTACGAAGATAATCCTGTTCACGTAAAATACCGACAGTATGTTTGCACTCAGGTGGTCTTGCGTTTCCTATCCTTGGCTACCGGAGGAACAATGGATACATCATTGCGGATAATGTCGAATACAAATTCGCCGTCACGGTAGTCTATGCTGATCTTGGCAACCTTATCAAGACTTCCGTCAAGGAACATATCTGACAGTTTATCTTCAATGTTAGTTCTTATAGCTCTTCTCAATGGTCTTGCACCGAACTTCTTATCGTAACCGATCTCAGCAAGTCTGTCGCCGCAGGCGTCAGTCATTGACGCTTCGATTCCCTTATCTCTCAGAGAAGCATAAACTTCCTTCATCATGATATCGGCGATCTTACGTATCTCTGCAGTAGACAATTCGGTAAATATGATCGTATCATCGACCCTGTTAAGGAACTCAGGTCTGAATGTCTCTTTGAGAGCAGTATCAACATGCGCTTCAAGAGCTTCCTGGGATCCTGAGTTGAATCCTATGGTTGGAGCCTTGGATGTGCTTCCGGCATTTGAAGTCATTACAATAATGGTATTCTCAAAGTTAACATGGATACCGTGGCTGTCGGTAAGGCGGCCTTCGTCAAGAAGCTGCAAAAGCAGATTGAACACATCGTGATGTGCTTTCTCGATCTCATCGAAGAGAATTACGCAATAAGGCTTCCTTCTTACCTGCTCAGTAAGCTGTCCCGAATCTTCGTGACCGACATAACCCGGAGGAGAGCCGATGAGTTTGCTGATCGAATGAGGTTCCATATACTCGGACATATCTATCCTTATCAGAGCATCTTCAGTATCGAACAGAACTTCTGCCAATGCCTTAACAAGCTCTGTCTTACCTACGCCCGTAGGACCTACAAATATGAACGAAGACGGCTTGTGCTTCTTTGTAAAGCCTGATCTTGTACGCCTCACTGCCTTTGCAACTGCGGTTACCGCCTTGTCCTGACCGATGACACGCTCGTGAAGTCTCTCTTCAAGGTGTATGAGCTTATCCGTCTCGCTCTCCGAGATGGACTTAACGGGAATTCCGGTCCACATCTCAACGACCCTGGCGATATCTTCGATCTGTATAGGATCAGGTGCAATCTCGCTGTTAAGTGCATCATATTCCTTCTGCAATTTATCTACAGTTGCTTTAAGCTCGGCAACTTTCTCATACATTGCATCTCTCTCGGAATCTTCAACGTCATTGACTTTCTCAACGTTCTCTTTATATTCCTCAAGAGCCTCATCAAGAGCCTTGCGGGTATTGGCAAGCTTGACGAGCTTAACATTATTGAGATTTGCCCTTGAACCGGCTTCATCAATGAGGTCGATCGCCTTATCCGGCAGGAATCTGTCGGTTATGTAGCGCTTGGAGGCCGTAACGGCAAACTTCAGTACTTCATCGGAATATGTAACATTATGATGCTTCTCATAATAGTCCTTGATTCCCTTGAGTATCTCAAAAGCTTCCTCAGGAGAAGGCTCGTCGAGCATAACTTTCTGGAATCTTCTCTCAAGAGCTGAATCCTTCTCGATCTTCTTGTATTCGGCTGTTGTCGTAGATCCGAGGATCCTCAGTTCTCCTCTGGCAAGAGCAGGCTTCAATATGTTACCGGCATTTGTAGAACCTTCAGCATCACCGGCACCGACAATTGTATGAAGTTCATCAATGACGAGAATTATATTCTCAGCCTTGATTGCCTCATTGATAACACCTTTGATACGGGCTTCAAACTGGCCTCTGAACTGGGTTCCTGCAACCATTGCGGGAAGGTCAAGCTGCCACACCTGCATATTAAGAAGCTTCTCAGGAACTGACCCTTCGACTATCTTATTTGCAAGTCCCTGGGCAACGGCAGTCTTACCGACACCAGGAGCACCGATGAGGACAGGATTATTCTTAGTTCTCCTGTTAAGTATCTGTATGCATCTGTCGATCTCGACATCCCGGCCGATGATCCTGTCTATCTTCCCCTGAGCCGCACGCTCCGTAAGATTTGTACCGAACTCATTCAGATACTTCATGCGGGAATTATTGCGTTTCTTGTCTTTCTTTATATTCCCGCCCTTCGTATCAGCTTCATCATCCGGTGATTTGGGACCGCCCATGCCGAACATCCTGTTGAAAATATTACCGAGAGGATTACTGTTCTTGGACTGCCCTTCATCCGGACCGTCAACGGTCTCGTCTGCAACGCCAACATTTGTGCTATCCTCATCGAAATCATACGGTGCATCGAGGTTTGTACCGTTCATCAGGCCTGACAGTAAAGATGTCGGATCGGAGAAATCGGCAGATCCCATCGTCTCCTCAATCCTGTCAGACAACTCATCTATATTGTTCTCATCGATCCCGGCGTCCCTGAACATATCGGCGATCCCGCTGATCCTTGCTTTGTACGCGCACTTCACGCAGAAACCCTCATCGATCCGCTTGCCGTTCTCATATCTTGTGGTAAAGACGATTGCGTGTCTCTCCTTACACATACTGCATAATGCCATATATTAATCTACCTCTTTAATCTTTCTGCGAACCTTCGGACCGGTTATGATATCCAAAGCTTCTTCCTCCAGGCGCTCCGTATCAAGGAATTCCGAGATATCGGCATACTGCCCGTTCTTTTTGGCCGCTGCAAGTACAGGCTTCAGGAATTGCCCCGTAAAGGAACCCTTAACTTTACTTACAGCTTCGGGGGTGCCTGTCGCTATGACTTCTCCGCCTCTGACACCGCTGTCAGGGCCGAGATCTATTATGTTATCAGCCACCTTGATTACATCGAGATTATGCTCGATGACCACAACGGTATTCTTATTTTGAGTTAGACGCTCCAAAATGTCAACCAGCTTGTGCACGTCCGCAATATGAAGTCCCGTGGTGGGTTCATCTAATATATATAGCGTTTTCCCCGTTGATTTTCTCGACAATTCTGAGGCAAGTTTGATCCTCTGGGCTTCACCGCCGGACAGAGTCGTTGAAGGCTGACCGAGTTTGATATATCCGAGACCTACATCCTGCAATGTTCTGACCATCTTAAATATCTTCGGCTGGCTCTTGAAGAAATCGCAGGCCTCATCGACCGTCATTTCGAGAATATCGGAAATGGTCTTGCCGTCGTAAGTAACGGATAAAGTCTCGCGGTTGTAGCGTTTGCCCTTACACACATCACATTTGACGTAGATATCAGGCAGAAAATGCATCTCTATCTTGTTGACGCCGTCTCCGCCGCACGCTTCACATCTTCCGCCTTTGACGTTAAATGAGAATCTCCCCGCCTGATACCCTCTCATCTTGGCATCAGGTGTCGCGGCATAAAGCTTACGTATATCATCGAAAACCCCGATATATGTTGCGGGATTGCTCCTCGGAGTTCTACCGATAGGTGCCTGATCGATAACGATGATCTTGTCCAGCTTGCCGTAACCTGTGATCGAATCACACTTAATGCGTTGCTTCCTGGCGCCATTCAGCTTGTGAGACAGAAAAGGAACAAGAGTGGAATTGATAAGAGACGATTTGCCGGAACCGGATACACCGGTTATACATGTGAAGAGTCCCAGTGGAATATCAACATCGATATTCTTAAGATTATTAATGCAGGCTCCTTTGATCTGAAGATGATCTGCTCCGGGCTTGCGCCTGTTGGAAGGAACCGGTATAAATTTCTTGCCGCTTAAATACTGACCTGTAACGGATTCTTTGCATTTGATGATATCGTCTACAGTTCCCTGAGCTACCACCTGACCGCCGTGAAGACCTGCAAGAGGACCGATATCAATAAGGTGATCGGCTGCTCTCATTGTCTCCTCATCGTGTTCTACGACGATTACAGAATTGCCCATATCTCTCAGCATAGTAAGCGTGTTTATCAGCTTCTCATTATCACGCTGATGCAGTCCTATCGATGGTTCATCAAGGATATACAGCACTCCCTGAAGACCTGAACCTATCTGAGTTGCAAGACGTATTCTCTGCGCTTCTCCGCCTGACAGGGTTGATGCACTTCGCGACAGAGTCATATAATCCAATCCGACGTTGTAAAGGAATCCGAGCCTTGCCCTGATCTCGGCAAGGATAGGTGCAGAGATCTCCTGATCGCGCCCGTCAAGCTTAAGTTCCCTGAAGAACTCTATCATCTTAGCAACGGACATATCAGACAATTCGCTGATATTGATCCCGCCCAGCTTGACGGCCAGACTCTCCTTGTTAAGTCTGGCGCCTCCGCAGTCCGGACAGACATCGATACTCATGTACTTCTCGTAACTGGCACGCATCTCTTCGCTGCCGGATTCCCTGTAACGTCTGAGCACACTTGGCACAACACCTTCCCAGGCGGAATAATAATCCTTGTCACGGGAGTAGATGCTGTTGGATGTATCTATCTTCATCTTCTCCCCGTTGTTGCCATACATTATGATATCCTGATACTTCTTATCAAGTTCATTATATGGTGTGTCCAGGGAGAATCCGTACTTCTCGGACAACGCAACGATAAAACTTCTTCCCCAGCTCTTCGGATCATCGAAATTCCACCCAGCCGTTCTCACTGCTCCTTCATTTATGGATTTACTTGGATCCTGTACACAGAGCTCAGGATCAACATTGATAAGTGTTCCAATACCTGAACACTTCTGACATGCACCGTATGCATTATTGAAGGAGAAGCTTCTGGTATTGATCTCATGGAACGATCTTCCGCAATTGGGACACGTAGTCTTCTGAGAGAAGAGTTTTGTAAATGTATCTCGTTCGCCGTTCTCCTTCTCAACCTGGAACTCAATATTGAGCAGACCATCTCCGACCGCAAGCGCAGTCTCACATGAATCATTGAGTCTCATGAGGTTGGAAGGCCTCAGAACAAGTCTGTCAATGACAACATCGATCTCATGCTTCTTATTCTTATCAAGCTTAATATCTTCATCAAGCCCCAATGTCTCACCGTCGATCCTTACGCGTGCAAATCCCTTCTTACGCCACTCGTCAAGGAGCTTTGTGAACTCACCTTTCTTGCCTCTTACTGCAGGCGCGGATATGATGAGTCTTGTTCCCTCAGGATACGAAGTAATCGCGTTTACTATCTGGTCAATGCTCTGAGGTGCTATGGGGCTGCCGCAGTCACAGCAATACTGCTTGCCGACCCTGGCATACAAGAGTCTGAAATAATCATGAATCTCTGTAACTGTGCCGACAGTAGATCTCGGATTGGCAACTGTAGATTTCTGGTCGATCGATATTGCCGGTGACAAGCCTTCAATACTGTCCACATCAGGCTTCTCAAGCTGGCCCAGGAACATTCTGGCATATGAAGACAATGACTCCACATATCTTCTCTGCCCCTCTGCATATATCGTATCGAAAGCCAGAGAACTCTTACCAGACCCTGACAGACCTGTCATGACAACAAGTTTATTACGGGGAATATCAATATCGATATTCTTGAGATTGTGCTCTCTGGCACCTCTAATCTTAATATATCTGTTATCTTCCATAATATCGCTGTTAATAAAAAATCTCCCGCCCGATGAGCAGGAGATCTGTTGGTGACCCCAAGGGGACTCGAACCCCTGATTGCGCCGTGAGAGGGCGCCGTCTTAACCGCTTGACCATGGGGCCGTTTGGCTCGCCGTAGTATATTATCATAAGTGTCAAAGCTTCGCAAGTGGCAAAGTTCAATCTTCAACTCTGTTTCCGCAAGAATTTAAGAATTTTCGGTTCTTCACGGAATTCGTGGGAATAACTATTATCCTTTAATTAGGAGTTTAGCACACGCACCGATACTTTGTTTCCGGGTAAAGTTACCGTTAACTGTTACCGTCATCGGTAACAAATCCTTGGTTAACAGGTAATTTTCCGTGTTTTTACGGAAGGAGTGCCGTTTTTGTTCCGAAACGATACTCAATGCTTCTGCTGACAATGAACACTGATTCCCGCAAATTCCGTGAAGAACCAACAAATAAGGATGTCTCATCAGCTTGAGGCATCCTTATATAATCATCTTGATTGCAAATGGCCGGATCAGATCTTCTCGAACATATCCTTGCCTAATCCGCATACCGGGCAAACCCAATCCTCGGGAATATCCTCAAAAGCTGTTCCGGGAGCGATTCCGCTGTCAGGATCGCCGATCTCGGGATCATAAATGTAACCGCAGGGGCACTGATACTTATCCATAATAAATATCTCCTTTTGTTGAAGTCAGATAACGATCTGCAACTTAATTATACTAGAAAGCAGCAAATATTATATGAACAAACTGTCAACTCAGATGTGATCTGTCCTGTTCTCAATGTCAATATATTGCCTTCTCTTGTTGACACACTTGAATGCAGGTCTCATGATCCTTCCTCCTGATACAAGCTCCTCGATCCTGTGTGCACTCCAACCCGCTATTCTCGCGCATGCGAATAAAGGCGTGAACAAAACAGGCGGGATTCCAAGCATCGAATAACAGAAGCCGGCATAGAAATCAACATTTGCACACATTATCTTGTCGTTGTTCTTAACCCTGTGGAAAACATCAGGAGCAAGCCTTTCGACAGTATCGTAAAGATCAAACTTATCCTCCATCCCCTTCTCGACGGCAAGATCGCGCGCGTATTTCTTAAGCAGCCTGGTCCTGGGATCAGACAATGTGTAAACGGCATGACCGATACCGTAGATCAGCCCGGACTTATCGAAAGCTTCCTTATTCAGGATCTTCGTAAGATAATCCTCGATCTGTGCCTCATCCTTATAATCAGTGATGTGCTCCATCATGTCAGCCATCATTGCATATGCACTGTTGCTTGCACCGCCGTGCTTAGGACCTTTGAGAGAGCCTACGGCTGCAGCTATCACAGAGTATGTATCAGAACCCGATGAAGCAACGCAATGAGTAACAAATGATGAATTATTGCCGCCGCCGTGCTCAGCGTGGATACATAGCATAAGATCAAGAATCCTGGCCTCGTTCTCAGTAAATTTACCGTCCGGCCTGATCAGATGAAGGATATTCTGGGCTGTGTTATATTCCGGCACGGGATCGTGGAGGAACAGGCTCTGGTGCTCAACATAATGCCTTCTTGCCATATAACCGTATGCGATAAGAACAGGGAATCTGGCGATTAGTTCCGTGCACTGTCTTATGACATTTGACAGTTCTGTCGAATCGGGATTGTCATCATATGAATACAGGGCCAGAACGCTTCTGGCAAGTTTGTTCATTACATCCGGGCTCGGCGCCTTGAGGATCATATCCTCCGTGAATCCTGCAGGAAGCGGTCTCGATTCGGTAAGGAGCTGCTTAAAATCCTCAAGTTCCGTAGCTGTAGGAAGCTCTCCGGTCATGAGAAGGAAAGCAACCTCCTCATATCCGTATCTGCCGTTCTTCCATGCATTGTCGACGATATCAGATACTTCGTATCCCTGATAGAACAGCTTACCTTCTATCGGAATCCTGTCAGCATCATCAACAATGTAACTCATTACCTCGCCGACTTCGGTAAGACCGACAAGAACACCCGTTCCGTCATTGTTGCGAAGCCCGCGCTTTACATTATATTTGGAGTAAAGTGCCGGGTTGATGTGGCTCTTGACCGAAGCATTCTCGGTCAGGCGCATGATCATTTTATCTTTAAGTTCACTCATTATCAAAGATCCTATCTGATTAGTTTGAACGTTCTCTGGTATAGTTCAGAAGACCGCCTGCAAGAAGCATTCCACACTGTCTGTCTGAGATATCGAGATTACATTCGAAGTCATAACCCTGCGTCTTATTCGTAACTACAACCTTCTTACCGTTAACAGCTTCCGCTACCTGGGCGCGTGCATCGTTAATAACGAGATCATCTTCCATACCGAGCTTGTCATAATCTGCACTGTCAGCAAATGTCAGAGGAAGAATACCGTTGTTAATAAGGTTCGCCATATGGATACGTGCGAAAGAAAGTGCGATAACTCCCTTGATACCGAGCTGCAGAGGTGCGAGGGCAGCATGCTCTCTTGAAGAACCCTGACCGTAGTTCTGACCGCCGATAATGAAGCCGCCGTTATTGCGCTTAGCTCTTGCAGGGAATTCCTCGTCACAGGGTGTAAGACAGAAATCAGCAAGATAAGGAACATTAGATCTGTAAGGCAGCAATTTGGAGTTGGAAGGCATGATGTGATCTGTTGTAATGTTATCTTCAAGCTTGATCAGAACCTTGCCGTCCACTTCGTCATTAAGAGCGTGATTTACCGGGAAAGGCTTAATGTTAGGTCCTCTGACAACCTCAACAGAATCGGGATTCGTCGAAGGCATGATGACCATATTGTCATTTACCTTGAACTCGCCGGGCATCTCAACGACCGGCGGCTCACCGAAGTCTGCAGGATCTGTTACAACGCCTGTAATAGCAGCAACTGCAGCAACCTCAGGGCTTACAAGATAGATAGATGCGGATTTGGTTCCGGAGCGTGCATAGAAGTTGCGGTTATTGGTCCTGAGTGATACTGCATTGGTCTTAGGCGACTGCCCCATACCGATACAAGGTCCGCATCCGCACTCAATAATACGGGCCCCGGCCTCGATCATGTCGGCAAGAGCTCCGCACTCAGCCAGCATATTGAAAACCTGCTTTGAACCCGGAGCGATTACAAGTGACACATCGGGATGAACCGTGTGACCCTTGAGGATCTTTGCAACTTTGAGCATATCATAGAGAGAAGAGTTAGTGCATGAACCGATACAGCACTGATCGACCTTGAGTCCGGCGACTTCCTTAATGGATACGACCTGATCGGGCATATGTGGCTTAGCGATAAGCGGTCTTAACTGAGCAAGGTCGATCTCAAGTTCCTCATCATACACGGCATCTTCATCAGCCTTGAGCTCGGACCATACCATCTCTCTGTCCTGAGCCTTAAGGAACGCTTTTGTTACCTCGTCAGAGGGGAATATCGATGTTGTTGCACCAAGCTCGGCACCCATGTTCGTGATTGTAGCTCTCTCGGGGACCGTAAGACTTGCAAGACCGTCACCTGCATACTCGATGATCTTGCCTACGCCGCCCTTAACCGTCATGATACGGAGAACTTCAAGTATGATATCCTTAGCTGTCGCCCAATTGCCAAGCTTATTCTTAAGAGTTACGCGGACCATCTTTGGCATCGTGATATAGTAGGGGCCGCCTCCCATTGCAACAGCAACATCAAGTCCTCCGGCGCCTATCGCAAGCATTCCGATGCCGCCGCAGGTGGGTGTGTGTGAATCTGACCCGAGCAGTGTCTGTCCGGGAACACCAAATCTCTCAATATGGACCTGATGGCACACGCCGTTACCCGGTCTCGAGAACCTGATGCCATGCTTTGAAGCAACTGTCTGAATATACTTATGGTCATCCGCATTCTCGAATCCGGTCTGAAGCATATTGTGGTCAATATAAGCAACAGACAGCTTTGTCTTGACCTGAGGGACTCCGATCGCTTCGAACTGCAGATACGCCATTGTACCCGTAGAATCCTGTGTGAGGGTCTGATCTATCCTGATGGATACCTCTTCCCCCGCCTTCATCTCACCCGATAAAAGGTGTTCCTTAATGATCTTCTGCGAAATAGTGAGTCCCATAACATTCTCCTTCAATTCTTAATTAACTAAGTAATTATAATATGCTGTCAAAGTTTGTCAAATTTATCAAATATATCAAGCCTATCTTACCGTATGTTTGGCATGCCGAGTATTACTATCAAAACACGCTCTGAAGGACACTACAGCCCGAGATGCCTTCTATCTCAGTTTCTCATGCTGTGAATAGGCGCAGGGATCCTGCCGCCGCGATGGATGAAATCGCTGCAGGATGCTCGGTTGACACTCATGATCGGGGCAGTGCCGAGGAGGCCGCCGAATTCCACGCTGTCACCCACATCTTTGCCGGGAACAGGAATGATCCTTACAGCAGTGGTCTTATTATTAAAAGTGCCAAGCGCCATCTCGTCAGCTATGATGCCTGATATTGTCTCCGCGGTTGTATCACCGGGGATAGCAATCATATCAAGACCGACAGAACAAACACATGTCATCGCTTCAAGTTTCTCAAGAAGAAGAGATCCGGACCTGGCTGCAGCGATCATTCCCTCATCTTCAGATACGGGAATGAAAGCACCTGATAAGCCGCCAACAAATGAAGATGCCATCGTCCCGCCCTTCTTCACAGCATCATTGAGCATTGCAAGAGCTGCAGTTGTTCCCCATGTGCCACACTGTTCAAGTCCGAATTCCTCAAGAAGCCTTGCGACAGAATCGCCGACAGCCGGGGTCGGTGCCAGGGACAGATCGATGATCCCGAACGGAACGCCGAGTCTCTCGGATGCTTCACGTGCAACAAGCTCGCCGACTCTTGTAATCTTGAATGCGGCTTTCTTTATTGTCTCGGCAACTACACCAAGATCTTTGCCTCTAACTTTCTCCATTGCGTGCTTAACAACGCCGGGGCCTGAGATTCCTACATTGATAACGCACTCGGGTTCGCCGGGGCCGAGGAAGGCGCCTGCCATGAAAGGATTATCTTCGGGAGCATTGGCAAAGACAACCAGCTTTGCACAGCCGAGAGCACCCGTGTCAGCTGTTCTCTCAGCTGTCTTCTTAATAATAACGCCCATATCTCTGACAGCATCCATGTTAATACCGCTCCTTGTAGAAGCAAGGTTGATGGACGAGCAGACATTCTCGGTGACCGCAAGTGCTTCAGGAATTGAATTGATAAGGATCTTATCCGATTCCGTATAGCCTTTCTGTACCAGTGCAGAGAATCCGCCGATAAAGTTAACTCCGCATTCTCTTGCAGCCTTATCAAGAGTCTTCGCGAACACTGTATAGTCTTTGGCGCCACAGGCAGCTGCTACAATGGACATTGGTGTAACAGAAATCCTCTTGTGAATTATAGGCACATTATACTTGCGTGATATTGCTTCGCCTGTCTCGACGAGCTTGCCGGCAGAACGCATGATCTTATCATATATGCGCCTGCATGACTCTTCCGGCGTTGAAGCAGCGCAATCCATAAGCGAGATACCCATTGTTATCGTACGGATATCAAGATGCTCCTCGTTAAACATATGCATAGTCTCAAGGACTTCATAATTAGTGATCATAGATTATCTCCCCTTAGCTGATTATCAGATCCTGTGCATTGCATTGAACAGATCGGTGTGCTGGATACTGACGGAAAGCGCATTCTCCTTACCGAATGCCTTAAGCTTGTCTGCAATATCGGATTCCTCGATCTTCAGATCCTTCAGATCGACCATCATTATCATGGTAAACACATCATCCATGATGGTCTGGGAGATGTCGTTGATATTGATAGAATAATCGGCGAGAAGCTTGGATATCCCTGCAATAATACCGACTCTGTCTTTGCCGAGAACTGTAATAACCGCTGTATTCTTAGAAGTGCTCATAATATGCCTCCGTGTTATAAACTCGAGATGATTATAACAGAGTTGAAGCGAGTTGATTCGCACAATTTATCCCGTCTATTGCCGAAGACATTATGCCTCCTGCATATCCGGCACCTTCTCCGGCGGGATAAAGCCCCCTGAGAGATATGCTTTCGCGGGTCTGCCTGTCCCTTAAGATCCGCACGGGAGATGATGAACGGGACTCAACAGCGGACAGCACGGCATGAGGCGAATCAAATCCTTTGATCTTAAGTCCCATAAGCCTGATTCCGTCGATGATCGTATCGATAACACTTGCATCGAGAATATCTCTCATCTCGGCAGGAACGTAACCCGGCTTTACGGATGGGATGATATACTCAAAACCGTCAGGTACTGTACCTTCAACAAGATCTTTATATGTTGTCACCGGAATAAGGCAGGTCTTGCGGGCTGCTTCAAACGCATTGCGCTCAAGCCGTTCCTGGTATTCAATTCCCGCAAGTACTCCGTCACCATATACAGAGCTGTCTACGGGAACAAGCAGAGCGCTGTTGGAGTTCTCCAGGTCACGCCCGGAGTAGCTCATACCGTTTACGACTGCCTGACCGGGTGCCGAAGACGCGTTTATCACTTCACCGCCCGGACACATACAGAAAGTGTAAAGCTTACGACCCGTACATGTATCAACGGCCAGTTTGTAATTAGCCGCTTCGATATCGCCTGAATCTGACGTATCGATCCCGTATTGCGAAATATCGATATCGCGCCGTTTATGTTCGATCCTTACACCGACCGCGAAAGGCTTGGATTCCATGCTGATATTCACGGAATCAAGATATCTGAAAGTATCGCGGCCCGAATTTCCGATGGCGAGTATTACATGACTGCATTCAATAAGGCGGATATTTCCGCGTGAGGAAACATTTATTCCTCTGATAAGATCACCGTCGATGTCGACCGATTCCATCTTGGTATCAAAGAACACTTCACCGCCGAGTCTTATGATTTCTTCCCGTATACTGACGATTATCTCTCTTAACCTGTCAGTTCCTATGTGAGGATGCGCATCGTACATGATGCTGCCGTCCGCGCCGTGTTCAATGAATGTACGGGCAACAAATCCCTTGAGTCCTGAATTAATACCTGTGAAGAGTTTGCCGTCAGAGAATGTGCCCGCGCCTCCTTCGCCGAACTGGACATTACTGTCAGGATCAACCTTTCCTGCACCCGCACGAAATGAGCTGATATCATTAACTCTCTTATCCATTGATGATCCGCGCTCTATTACTATAGGCTTAAGCCCGTAGCGCGCCAGAACAAGCGCCGCAAAGATTCCTGCAGGGCCGAATCCGACTACGACGGGTCTCATGCCATCTGAATGAGTGAAAATCCTGTCCAGATATGGCAGTGCTTCATCATTAAGAGATCTGAGGCGCTCTGCGTACTCCTCGCTGCTGATGAATTCATATCTGAGCACGATCTTTGTCTTGCCGTGACGTGCATCAATATACTTCTTATCGATCCACAGGCTCTTACCGGCTGCGGTCATCCTGTCGTAAGAAACACCCGGATGCTTTATTATCCTGTCGCGGTCACTAATATATTCAGCCCCTTTGACAGGTTCATAGATCAGTTCAAGCACGACAATACCCCCTCGGCAGCAGCTGATGCGGAACTCCAGCAGAACTGGAGATTATAACCGCCGCAGATACCGTTACAGTTAAGCGCTTCACCGCATATAAAAAGACCGGGAGTACTCTTCAGTTCCATTTGATCATTAACTGAAGAAAGCATGATGCCACCTGTTGTAATCTGTGCATTGTCAAATGACAGACTTCCGGTTATGGTCAGCTTAAATGAAATCATACATCCAGTGATATTGTCGATATCTGCCCTGCTCAAATCGGAAGCATGACGCACTTCTGTCAGATTCAGCCTGCCAAGAATTATAGCAAGGATATCATCGCGGATGAGACCGTTAAGCGCTTGGGAAGGTGATCTGTCAGGGAAATTCAAAAGATTGGTTTCCACTTCCACTCTTGCTTTGGGATATGACATTTTAAGCAGATTAACGGACAGGACCGGTCTTTTGCCTTCAGTCATCGCCTTGATTGCATATCCCGATATATCAAGGACGCAGATACCAGATACGCCGTACTGCGTGAAAAGGATCTCTCCTGAAGATTCCGCCAGCACTTTGTCTGTCCGACTGTCCTCATAGAGATTGAGATCACAATACGCACGCGCACCGGAAATGGAAGTAATATCCTTCTCCATCGTCTTGAGCGGAACAAGAGCAGGATAAAGAGGCGCTATATCACCGCTGCCGGTAAAAGGTGCTGCGAGCTTGAGAATACTGCCGTTGCTACCGGTACGGCTGTAAGATGCGCCGCCAACAGCAATTACTATTGTTTTGGAATGAAGCGAACCGTTTACCGTAAAACCGCCGTCATCCCTGCTGATGCTGTAAACTTGGGTGTTCATGATAAAGTCGGCATCATTGTCGATGAGGTAGTTACGCATCGCATTAACGACAGTATCAGATCTGTATGTGGCCGGATAACAGAGTTTGTCGTCACGTTCGGCCATAAGCACGCCCAGTTCATCACGGAAGAAATCAAGAGAAACCTTCTCGTCATGATGGCGTAGCAGGCGTGCAAGCATATCGGGAGAATCTGTCATGTAAAACCGGGGATCCATGTCGTAATTAGAGATGTTGCAACGTCCCGCACCGGTCATGAGGAGTTTTTTGCCGACAGAATCATTGGAATCAATTATTCCCAGACGCACCCTGCTCTCACTAAGAATGCGGCATGCGCAGTAAAGTCCGGAAGCTCCGGCGCCGATGATCAGCACATCATAATTCATTGTCGCTGTCGAGGAGTCTCAAAGACCTCTGAAATTTGCTCTCGTTGAAATGCTTCCCGTCGGTATGCTCGATAATGAACTCAGCCATCTCCTTCAGATCAACAACGTCGCCTGACAGCAATTCCAGTTCAAGCTCGCATATATCCTCTGACCTGCTGCCCGCATCAATGCTTCCGATATCAAAACACGCTTCCATTATGCTGTCTCCATATCCGAAAGTATATATCGTCCGCTCAAAGACCGTACGGCATAAAGCACTGAGATTATCATCCGTGACGCCTTCCAAAGCCTCTTCAAGCACTTCGGAAGGATCTTCCTGCCTTGAAGCCTTGCTGACAAAATCAGCCACGCAGAAACGCTTCTCAGACGTCTTCACGTTCCATTCATAGCGCTGATACAAACCGCTCTCGACCTTGCCGCCGAACTTGACGGTATGCTCATACTTCTCATCGTCCTCCGCTTCCTTATATGTACGGACGCGGCATACGGCGCCTCTCGAAGCCAGGACCCTGTCCGGCGTATCGTAATATGTATTGTCCAATGTATATCTGACCGGCGAACTCTCATCCATACAGTAATCCGCGAACCAGTCCTCATCAATAATCTGAAGCAACTTCTCCTTTGAATCGAAAGCAATCTTCACTTCAGTTTCCATGCTTTACACCTCTTAATAATTAACAGTATGTACGCCCCCTGTGGAGACTACACACAACTCTCTACCCGAGACAAAACCCATTCTCAGGATATCCTGATCGACCGCCACATCACCTATAACGCTGCCGCTCTCATTAAATACAAAGATTCTCTCATCAACGCTTATGGCAAAAACACCGTCGCCTTTGCATACACAGTGAACCTGCGAGCCCATTTCAGAACTGTAGACTATCTTGTCATTCTTATCAATAACGGCCAGTTTGTTGAGCTGATCAACACCGTCAGCAAAAACGAGGAAAATATGGTTGCCTACCAGCACGGAATAATTGGCAACGGTAAAATCCAGCTTTACCTGCTCGAGCTTGTCCCCGGTAACCTTAAAAAGGTGTGAGGCAGAGAAAGCATAAAGGTTATCACCGATGAAGAAGCAAGTTGCAAGAACGTCATTGGTGTCGGTTGTATAGAACGAATTATCCTGAACAATAAGGCCTCTCTCAGTCTCGGTGATATCAAAGATCCTGATATAAGGAACCGTTGTAGCTCCTGTAGTATTGACTGTCGTTACAGCAAGCTTGTCAGACTTGTCATTGAACGATACGGACAAAGGATATCCGGAATTATATGAATTCCATTCGGAAATGACATTGCCCATGCTATCATAGATATAGACGTTGCCGTACGAAGTCTCGTCAGTCGTTATAATAGCCGCGAATCCGGAATCGGAGAGACTGGCACCCTTGATCTGCTTTGTTGTCGGAGAAGAATATACCACTTGCGTTTTATTAAGAACCGTGAAAGCATATCCGTTGAGGTCATACACAAGACAATACTTGCCGTTATTAATGCATGACGGGTTCTTATAGTTGATCGAAGCAGTATATATATCATTGCCCGACAAAGTAAGATAAGCTATCCTCTCACCGGTTATCTTCATAACGCCTTCACTGAAAGGATAGAGTTTCTGTGCCTCGGAATACTCGCAGTTGAATCCGCCCTGAGCAGACAGCTTGATGTACTGCTCGGCACCTGCAAGACTCTTCTCGCGCTTAGATACGAAGTATAACAGAACAAGACTGACTATAAGAACCGCCGTAAAGGCCATAATGATCACGGTCAGAGTTTTGGTAAAAGATAATCTTTTATCCTGATTACCTGCAGTTCCTTCGTTGTTCTCCATTGCTATACTACCTTACGCATTGTCAGGAATATCATAGATACCGCCGACATTATCCTTTATAGCTGTGTCAAGAAGCTGATATGCAGCCCAGGCACCGTAGGAATATGTATCCTTGCCGCCATTCGCGAACAGCTCAGCCTTGTCAACATAGAAGTTGGAATACTCGCCGTCAATGAACACATAATATGAAGAGTCATCACGTTTTACAAAGTCGATCTTGTAAGTGACGTATGATTTGGTATTGAATGTAAGATTCATCTCAGGAGTATATGCAGGCCTTGCCTCCGTATCGATACCGCCGATCTTGATCGTTGCAAGAGATTCAAAAAGGATAGCACAGTAAGATCTGCCTTCAGAATTGAATATCTTGGCATTGCGGTTATCAAGCTTAACCGTCGTATTATCATCAGCGATCCTCGAATCCTTAGGTACATCCAGATCAAATCTGAAAGAAGTACCGTTATATTCACCTGTAACGGATGATATCTCATCTGCATAATAGTATGCGATGAACTCGTCGATAAGTGAAGTCACGCTGTTATCGATATAAGTGAGCTGCATATTGCTGATGACAAAGTATTTGTCGGACAGATTGGAATAACCGTAGTAATATTCACCTCTGAGGGCCGACAGATATATCTCAACACGTTCACCGTTAAGCTTACTGATGAGGAAATGATACTGAGGCTTATCAAGACCGTACATTGCCTTGTCCGCATCAGCTATCTCAACATAGCTGCTGATCTCCAGATGGAAGATCTGATTCATGAGACTTGCGAAATGTGTTCCCGCCTTGATCTTGAAAGGCTTAACAAAGTAGAACGTTGTTCCGGACTCACTTGACGCTTCTGCCGTATTACATGACGCGACAAGATTAAGATTATCATATGTACGGTCGAACTCTACCGTATTGACCTGTGTATAGTCAATATCAAGGAGCTGGGCCTGAAGGAAATTGATAGCTGTGTAGTCGGCATATGCTTTCTTGACTGTAGTTACGGTATAAACTGAATCTGAACCTTCGACCATAAAGTAACAGCTGACGGAATCATATGTGTCATGTCCAATGAGAATGGCTTTGCTCGAACCGTCTCTGAGGGTATAAACGATCTTATACTCAGGATCATCAAGACCATACTCGGCCAGATTTCCGTTCTTGACCACAAAGCCGTTAGCATAGAAAGAACACATCATCCCGAGATAAGAAGACATGGCACTGTCTGAATACTGGACGGAGGGATCTGAATCCTCGGAAATGTATTTATATGACAGAACGTTTGTGGAATCATCCAAATCAACATCAATGACAAGGTCAGACTTGTTCTTGCGTACTACAGTCAGCTTATCAAGCTGATCGACGGACAGTGTCATGACATTATAATTGACCTCTTCCTCTTCACTGCCGCTGTTATTCTTAACAATAACAAATACGATCAGTCCGATAATCAGAACCGTCATTATTATCAGAGGTATGATCAGTTTCTTAAGTTTGTTCATAATTACAGATTCTTCCTTAACTTATAAACGATGACAGCCGCAATAACAAGACCTAACGGAATTACCAACATAAATATGATAGTCATAATCGTTGCATTCGTGGAAGTTGCTTTCTCGGCGTTGATCTTATAATCATCGATTGCCTTGGATTCAACCTGAAGGACGTTATCTGTTGACATTCCTACAAGAGATCTTATGCAACCTCTTGTGAATTCAACATTGGAATCATTATATCCGAAGCTTGAGATATAGTCATCAGACGTAAGGCTCATTGTACCGAAAACCAATACTTTGGATGCCTCCGGATTATCCTTGAACGTACCGTACATACCCACGTTATATGTAGCAGGCAGACCGGTTGCGGAATCCTGTGAATTCAGGTCGATCGCAGTTGCATCGGCCGATGTTGTGAGAACAACACTTGTAACGATCGATGAAGAGGGGTTGTTAACCTCCTTTATTGATCTTGCCATGCTGCTACGGAGAACATTGGCAGAAGTAAATGCTGCAAAATCACCTGCAACAGTTACATTCGATGCCAGACCATCTTCTGAGAGCATGTAGTTAGGATTGTTCTCGCGAACGAGAAGATTGCTTAGGGCGATATTATAGTTCTCGAGGATATTATTAAGATTCGTAAATACCTCGGAGAAGTTATTCTCATTATAATCAACTGATATCATCAACTTGCCGTTCCTGGCAAAAAGATAATCCTTGATGGGCGTGATCATACTCTCGGGAATATCGGTCTGAGGGCCGTTGATGAACAGTATATCGCAGTCCTCAGGCACTGTAAATGAAGTGGAAGCCTGTATATCGGCAGTATCAAAGCCCATAGACCCGATGATCTTCTTGATGTGAGTACTGTTATCATTACGAAGGCCTGTTACAAAATATGCCTTGTGAGATACACCTGATGTCAATCTGTAGATCGCATTATCGAATGTGTATTCGACAGTGTTGGAGACCGGCATATAGTAACCGGTGCGGTTGTAATAATCCATATCATATGTAAAGCAGTCGATCGGGTCGATGGATACAGCCTTCTTACCGTCGCTTACTACATAAGTATCACTCTTCAGGTCGAACACACCCTGAGGATCGAGCTGTGACATGATGGAAGGATATGTCTTGGGGTCAACATACTCTACAGAGATCTTGCCCTTTCCCTCTTTCACATAGCTGTCCATGAGAGGAATAATATACTGGTTAGGTGTACCGGTATAGGATTCGGGCTTCTCAAAAAGGCCCACTATCCTGATGTTCGTGCCTTCGGGAAGACTGTTGAGATAATCGATCGTCTTCTGCTGCAGTGAGTTATATCCGGACAAGGAGAAGTCAAAGCTCATATACTTGCCGAGGATATTCTCGAAGAGAATATTAAATACGATCAATATGACAACGAGGATCACAGATGTACCTACCGAGTACAGCTTAAGTACACCCTGCCTCTTATCTTTGAATTCTTTGGAACTGTTATCTTTTTTTGCCATTAGTACATTCCTCCTCAATTATTGTGCCCAGCGCTTTTTCTCAAGGATCCTGAATGACAGGAACAGGAAAATAACAGTAAAGCTGACACAGAAGAATAAAGGTGCCACGGAGAAAATACCATAGCGGAAATTTGATGTCTTTGCGAAAGGATCGAGCCAGTTGACCGCGCTCTCGAGCTTATCACCGATCGAGCTTGCACTCTCGGCACTTACACCGAGGATCGACAGGAAAGCAGATATTGCATTTCCGAGAAGCTTGCCGATCGTGGACAGGAGCTGGATAACAAGGATAATTATGAATGCCGTTATCGCTGATATGATCTGGCTGTCGGTGATTGCCGAAGCAAAGATACCGATCGATATAAACAAAGCTGCCAGGAAGAAGAATACAACAACAGAACCCCATGCGCCGATCCCTACAACGCCGCCGGATATCTTCGTAACGATCATGTGCACAAATACATTGATAAACATTATACCGTACAGAAGAAGCGCGGCAAGAAATTTACCTGCTACAACAGAGAACAGGTCGATCGGAGTCGTGTAGTATAAGATCTCCGTTCCTCTCTTACGGTCTTCCGCCAGAAGACCCATTGTGATGATGGGAACAATAACTACAAAGAACGAGCGCAGTGAAGCTATCTCCAGAGAAATATTTACTGCTCCGCTTGCGAAGTTATTGATAAAGATATAACCGGAAAGGAAAGAGAATAATGCAATTGCTATATATCCGACCGGGTTCCTGAAATAAGACAGAAATTCTCTTTTAAATATCGCTATCATATTGCCTCCTTATTTACCTGAAGTGATACTCAGGAAGATCTCCTCAAGTGTGGGATCAAGTGATCTGAACTCGAGGATAGGTGTGGCAAGCTTGGACATCGCAAAGAAGATAGAAGTACGGATGTCATTATTCGTACTGCTGTCAACGATAACCTCTGCCTCATGTACTTCCTTATCTGATATACGGAGTTTGAAATCGATAACTCCGGGGATGGATCTGATGCCGTTGCCCACCTTCTTGGCATCTCCCTTAAATGACAGGAGAAGCTTGGATGAACCGGACAGTCTCTTGGACAGGTCTGAGATGGTATCTATTGCGGCAACCTTGCCTTTGTTAATGATAACCACTCTGTCGCAGACAGCCTGTATCTCCGACAGGATATGAGAGCTGATGATAACCGTATGATCCTTGGCAAGAGTCCTGATAAGCTTACGGATCTCAAGCACCTGATTGGGGTCGAGACCTACTGTAGGTTCGTCAAGAATAAGAATGTCAGGATTGCCGACAAGAGCCTGAGCTATACCGACACGCTGCTTATAACCCTTGGACAGATTACCTATCAGTCTGTCGGCAACATCAACGATCTTAACCATAGCAAGGATCTTCGCAAGCTGCTCCTTATGTTCTGATTTCTTAACTTTCTTGAGATCACACACAAAATTAAGGTACTCAAGAACGGTCATATCCATATAAAGCGGCGGGAGCTCGGGAAGGTAACCGATATGCTCCTTAGCCAACTCAGGTTCCTCAAGAATATCGTGTCCGTTGACCTTAACAGACCCGGATGTGGAAGACAGATAACCTGTTATTATATTCATTGTCGTGGATTTACCTGCACCGTTCGGTCCGAGGAATCCGAGGACTTCATCATCATTCACGATAAATGAGATCCCGTTTACAGCTTTCTGATCACCGTAATGCTTGACAAGATTGTCAATTTCGATCATGGCATACCTCCGCTATTTTAATTCAAAGCATATTATATAACATAATATTTAATAATCAAATAATCAGCTTTCAGGCAGATTTGGTGTATATGGAGCGGTGTTGCGGGGATTGTATCTTCTGAATACCGGATACATCTCATCCTTGAATGTGAAAGCGATAATATACTTCTCTCCCTGCTGAGACACAAAAGCATACCAGTTCTTATCATCGATCTCGATATTGCTGTCAGGCGTTACATTCAGCACAAACACGGAATTACCGCAGTCCCTGTCATACCTGTCGGACGTCACGGGGCCAAGATACTCGCAATCCTTGACCGAGAAGGATGCCAGCTCTTCCCTCTTCCTACCTGCAATTATCCTTGCCACATCGAAAACATCATTACTCAGCTCTATCTCATACTCCCAGTTCATGTTCCTCAAGATCCTGTACAACAGATAGATCAGTCCAAACGAGATCATACCGGTTATGAATATGATATTCTTACCGAACAGTATCGGCACATAATTAAGGAAAAATATAACGATCAGCAGAGCGATCGAAGCAAAAATGCCGAATAAAATGCGGTACTTCTTATTATCACGCTTGTAGCAAAGCTCAACAAATGTATCTTCAAGCAATGGTCTATACCTCCAATCAAACGGAAATAATAATAACATAAAGGAGCAAAAAGAGACAGAGATTAAAAAAAGAGGTTGCCTCCGGGGAAGCAACCTCTCTTGATTATCAGTAACTATTGACCTGTCAGATCTGAGGGCCAGCAGCAACGAGTGCCTTACCGGCTTCGTTGTTCTCGTACTTTTTGAAGTTCTTATTGAATCTTGCAGCAAGATCCTTAGCCTTTGTCTCCCACTCGGAAGCATCAGCGTATGTGTCACGGGGATCAAGGATACCTGTGTTAACGCCGGGAAGCTCTGTAGGTACTTCGAAGTTGAAGTAAGGGATCTTCTTTGTAGGAGCCTTGAGGATGTCGCCGCTCAGGATAGCATCAATGATTCCACGTGTATCAGGGATAGAGATTCTCTTGCCTGTGCCGTTCCAGCCTGTATTAACGAGGTATGCCTTTGCACCGCTCTTCTCCATCTTCTTTACGAGCTCCTCTGCATACTTTGTAGGATGCAGCTCGAGGAATGCCTGACCGAAGCAAGCAGAGAATGTAGGTGTAGGCTCTGTGATTCCACGCTCTGTACCGGCGAGCTTAGCTGTGAAGCCGGAGAGGAAGTAATACTTTGTCTGCTCAGGCGTGAGGATGGATACGGGAGGAAGTACTCCGAAAGCATCAGCTGACAGGAAGATAACATTCTCAGCAGCCGGGCCGGAAGATACCTTGTTAACATTCTTAGCGATCTTCTCGATGTGATCGATAGGATAAGAAACACGTGTGTTCTCTGTAACTGTCTTGTCAGCGAAGTCGATCTTGCCGTCATCAGCAACAGTTACGTTCTCGAGAAGAGCATTTCTCTTGATAGCATTGTAGATGTCAGGCTCATTCTCCTTGGAGAGGTTGATAACCTTAGCATAGCAACCGCCCTCGAAGTTGAATACGCCGTAGTCATCCCAGCCGTGCTCGTCATCACCGATGAGAAGTCTCTTAGGATCTGTGGACAGTGTTGTCTTACCTGTACCGGAGAGACCGAAGAAGATAGCTGTGTGCTTACCTTCCATATCTGTGTTAGCGGAGCAGTGCATTGAAGCGATGCCCTTGAGAGGCAGATAGTAGTTCATCATTGAGAACATACCTTTCTTCATCTCACCGCCGTACCATGTGTTGATGATAACCTGCTCACGTGATGTGATATTGAAAGCAACACATGTCTCGGAGTTGAGACCGAGCTCAGCGAAGTTATCAACCTTAGCCTTGGAAGCGTTGTAAACAACGAAGTCAGGCTCAAATGATGCAAGCTCTTCCTCTGTAGGAACGATGAACATGTTCTTAACGAAGTGTGCCTGCCAAGCAACCTCAACGATAAAACGGATTGCCATTCTTGTATCCTTGTTAGCACCGCAGAAAGCATCAACAACGAACAATCTCTTGTTGCAGAGCTCCTTCTTAGCGATGTCCTTAACAACTGACCATGTCTCTTCTGTCATAGGGTGGTTGTCATTCTTGTACTCGTCTGATGTCCACCATACTGTATCTTTTGAGTTAGCGTCCATTACGATGTACTTATCTTTGGGGGAACGGCCTGTGAAGATACCTGTCATAACGTTAACTGTATCGAGCTCTGTTACCTTACCAACCTCATAGCCTGTAAGACCATCCTTTGTCTCTTCTTCAAAAAGAAGCTCATAAGAAGGGTTGTAGACGATCTCGGTTGTTCCGGTGATGCCGTACTTTGTCAAATCGATGTTTGCCATTGGGAATACCTCTTTCTTTATTAATTCACATAGGAATTATACATTATGAAAAGATAAAATCAACAAACTAATTGCGGTAAGTCTGTTGATTTTATCGATTCTTATTTATATCAGTAGCCGGGGTTAGGCATAGCCGGTGTCGGAGGCGTAGGCTCGGGGATGTCAGTTACGACAGCTTCTGTCGTAAGAAGCGTAGCTGATACGGATGCCGCATTCTGGAGAGCCGACCTTGTAACCTTGGCAGGATCTACGATTCCGGCCTCGAACATGTCGACATACTTATCGTTCAGCGCATCGAAACCGATTCCGTCCTTCTCGTTCTTGATCTTCTCAAGGATTACGCTTCCGTCAAGACCTGCATTGGATGCGATCTGTCTTACGGGTTCCTCAAGAGCTCTTGCGATGATAGCGACACCTGTCTTCACATCGCCTTCTGTCTTATCGAGCAATGCCTTAACATCAGGGATTACATTTACGAAAGCAGTTCCGCCGCCGGGAACGATACCCTCTTCAACTGCAGCCTTTGTAGCAGCAAGAGCATCCTCGATACGGAGCTTCTTCTCCTTCATCTCTGTCTCTGTTGCAGCGCCGACCTTGATAACGGCAACACCGCCGGAAAGCTTAGCGAGTCTCTCGAGGAGCTTCTCCTTATCGTAATCGGACTTTGTCTCTTCGATCTGAGTCCTGATCTGGTTGCATCTGGAGCTGATAGCCTCAGAATCGCCCTTGCCGTCTGCAATGATCGTGTTCTCCTTGGTGATCTTGATCTGACGTGCGTGACCGAGCTGCTCAAGTGTAACGTCCTTGAGTTCTCTTCCGAGATCGGATGTGATGACCTCACCGCCTGTAAGGATCGCGATATCCTCGAGCATAGCCTTACGTCTGTCACCGAAGCCGGGAGCCTTGACGCCGACGCATGTGAATGTGCCTCTCAGCTTATTGAGGATGAGTGTAGCAAGAGCATCACCTTCGATGTCCTCTGCAATAATAACCAGTGACTTGCCTGACTGTGCGATAGGCTCGAGCACGGGAAGGATGTCCTGGATGTTTGTGATCTTCTTATCTGTGATAAGAATATAAGGATCTGAGAGAACTGCCTCCATCTTATCCATGTCTGTTGACATGTAAGGAGAGATGTATCCTCTGTCGAACTGCATACCTTCAACTACTTCGAGCTCGGTATTCATTGACTTGCTCTCTTCAACTGTGATGACACCGTCAGTCGTAACCTTCTCCATAGCCTCGGAGATAAGTTCGCCTACGTAATCATCACCTGCGGAGATCGCTGCAACTCTGGCGATATCCTTGGAACCGTCAACCTTCTTTGCCTTTGCAAGAACGGAGCTTACTGCCGTATCAACAGCCATCGAGATACCCTTACGCAGGATGATCGGGTTAGCACCTGCTGCAACATTCTTCATACCTTCGCGGATGATAGCCTGTGCAAGGAGTGTTGCTGTTGTTGTACCGTCACCTGCCACATCATTTGTCTTGGAAGCAACTTCCTTAACAAGCTGTGCACCTGCATTCTCGAATCTGTCCTCGAGCTCGATCTCCTTGGCGATCGTTACACCGTCGTTAGTGATGAGAGGTGCGCCGTACTTCTTGTCAAGAACAACGTTCCTGCCCTTGGGGCCAAGTGTTACCTTGACGGTATCAGCTACCTTGTTGACGCCTGCCTCAAGTGCCTTACGGGCGTCCTCAGCGTATTTAATATCTTTTGCCATATTATATTTACCTCCTGTTATTATCAGTCTTCAACGATGGCAACGATGTCATCCTGGCGTACGATGATGTACTCTTCATCCTCGATCTTAACCGTAGTGCCGGCATAATCGCGGATGATTACCTTCTGTCCTACAGATACCTGCATCTTGACTTCATTGCCGTCTACGATCCCGCCGGGACCTACTGCAATTACTTCCGCATAGGAAGGCTTCTGCTGGGCTCCTGCAGCAAGGATGATACCGCTCTTAGTGGTCTCAGCCGCCTCCATCTTCTTAACAACTACCTTATCGCTTAAAGGTTTAATGGTCATATGTAAAACCTCCTGTAATTTAGTAACAAAAAAAGTATTAGCACTCATATCACCCGAGTGCTAATACATCTTAGTATTAATTATTACCTTAGTCAAGCGCCGAATATCAAAAAAAGTCAAAAAGATCGCAAATGCCGTAAATTTGCCACAGGTGCATTTTTGATATGTTTCTGTGAATTTGTTAACGAATCATCAATACGGGAAATTCTTACTGCCGCTAACTACTTTGCCTGTTGTATTCATGGCGATACCGGACTCGATTATCTGATGACCGTAAATATCGGTAATCCTGAATGTGAAAGGGCCTTTGCCCATACCGTTCGGTGCAGTAAAATAATTATACTCCTGACGAGTCAACGCGACATACTTACCGTTGGAATTAAGGTATTCCAGAGACTTTACAGGATACCTGTGATTGCGCACCTGAACTTCTGCCCAGTACTGCGAGCTGGTCGGCTTCCACTTGAATGCCACCGGGTCATTTGTGGGAAGCGGCACGATCTTCCATGTGATGTTCATACGTCCCGTGACGAGCTTCTCTATCTGTCCGAAGCTCTTGCGCGTCAGATCGATATCACCCTTCTTGCCTTCAGGAAGCCTGTCGGTGATCAGGACATTGATCTTGTCGCCGTCCTTATCGGTAACCTCGATATATGCGCCCGCCATATTATTCATATAATCATAAGTATTCATGGCTGCTGTATAATACACGTTCTCGTAATCATCGAGATTGGCGGCACCTGTAGAAGTCCTGTCATAATAGGTGCCCTCACCGCTGTGGGTCTTTGAGATGGAGTACTCGCCCGCATCGTAGTTTATAGTCGCCTGTGAAGGCTTGTTATCATCTGAAGGACCAACGGGCTCGGTATTCTTGACGATCTTGCCGTCAGGTCCCAATGTGATCCCGTCAACAACCGTATCATGGAGCATCATTCCTTTATTGTTGAAATAATACTGCGTGCCGCTCAGTGTCTTCCATCCCGTCGCGGCCGCTCCGCTCTTATCCATGTAATACCATTCTTTGCCGGCCTTGACCCATCCTGTCTGCATCGCACCGCCGGAAGCGAAATAATAATATTTACCGTCCACCTTGACAGATCCCGTTGTCATAACGCCGCTGCTTCCGAAATAATACCACGTCTTCCCGCTCTTAAGCCACTTACTCACATAGGCGGCACCTGACTTTGACAGATAGTACCAGTAAGATCCGACCTGTGCCCATCCTGTCGCCATCTCGCCGCTTGTCTTGAACACATAATAATCGCTCCCGATCTTCCTGACGCCTGTTACCATCACGCCGCCGCCGGTGAAGTAGTACCACTTCTTGCTTATCTTCTGCCATCCCGTCTTCATCGCACCGGACGAAGCGAAATAATACCAGCTCTTCGCTATCTCCTGCCAGCCGGTCTTCATGACACCCTTGGAATCGAAGAAATACACTGTACCGTCGAGCTTGGCAAGTCCCGTAATATTCGAACCTGCGGAAGTCCTGCAATACCACTTGCCGCCGCTCTTGACCCACTCGAAGGAAACATATTCCGTAATACCGCCCGTTACCTCAACGAGCTCATATTCGTCATTACCGTCTGCAACAACAACTGTTGCAAAGACCGGAAGCAGCATAATAACTGTTAATATAACTGATAATAATCTCTTCATGATACACCCTCCAACAAACGTCCTTGCTCATCAAACAGGTATTGTACACCGTCCACCGAATATTCTCCGCTTACTGCCTCGCCCGAAGGAAGATTATAATACCATTCGTCTCCCAGCTTCGTCCAACCTGTCCTCATCGCACCGTTCTCATCCATAAGGTAATATTTACCGTATATCTTATTGATACCGGTAAGCATTACTCCGTTTTTGTCGAAGAAATACCACGTTGAACCCAGCTTCTTCCAACAGTTGACGCAAGCGGCACCGTCAGACTTGAAGTAATACCAGCTTCCGTCTATAAGCCTCCAGCCTGTTATCATCTTACCTGTCCGGTCAAGATAGTATAACGATCCGCCCTGTTTATTAAGCCCGGTGAGCATTATTCCGCAGCTACTGAAGAGATACCATTTATTGCTTAGCTTTGCCCATCCAGTCTTGACGGCTCCGCTTGAAGAACAATAGAACCAGTAGCCGCCATACATCTGCCAGCCTGTCTTCATAACGCCGGATCCGTCAAACAGATAATACTTTTTGCCTATCCCGGCCAGTCCTGTAATATACTCGCCCTTACTGTTCCTGCAGTACCATTTGCCTGATCTCTGTATCCACTTATATGATGAATACTCTGCAGGAGAAGATTTAAGGAGCTCCGTATCGGACGTCAGATCGAAGTCTTCTATATGCAGGACAAGAACGCTTGTATATCTTGTCTGTTCAGGATCATCGAACTCGGTTCTGGATGACACACCCGCCGTAAATGCAGAGCCTCTCGCCTGCCAGAACATAGAGCCTTCACCGTCATAGATTCCGGTATGAAGCCACTTGTACTTACCGGACGACTTCTCATATCCGCCGAAGAACACGATCTCACCGCGTTTGACATCAAGCGGATCTAATGATTCATAAACCGGGGCGCCCTGCTTGAACACATTATCTGAATACCTGGCAGTTCCGATACCGTGCATCGACAGCCAGGATGTGCATCCGGTTGAACCTGTCCTCGTATATAATTTCCACGGACCGGTACTCTTACAACTGCCTGCAAAATGGACAAGGTTGTCTGAAGCAGTATGAAGATTAGTGATCTTGTTCAATGCGGAAGCATAAGCTATCAGCACATAGGTAATACAATCTACCGGCTCACCCTGTCCGCCTTTGCCCATTTTCTGACTGTATGAAGCATCCTCCATGGCCATGCAGCTGTCAATAACCGCTTCCCTGAATTCGTCAGACGATCTGTATCCTGCAGAGATCATCTGCGACCTGGTGACAAAGAGATACTGACCTCCGGATATCTGCTTCAGTGAAGAGAATGATTCCGCTTCATCCGGCTGTTCATACTGCTCATCACCCTCTTCGTATGCCGCTACACAAAAAGAAGGATAACAAATGAAGCATATGGCAAGGATTGCGGTAAGTATTCTATTCATCCTGTAATCCGTCAGGATTCATCGTCTGCCATTTCCAGCAGGATGAACACATATCATCGATCGTATATCTGGCCTTAAATCCCAGTTCCTTTTCCGCCTTGTCAGTGGAAGCATAACAAACAGCGATATCTCCCGGGCGTCTGGGGCCGAACACATGTGCAATGGGATGACCGCACGCCTTCTCGAAAGCAGCGACCGCCTCCTTAACAGACGTTCCCTTCCCCGTTCCGAGATTGAACAGGCAAACACCTTCATCGTGGCTGTCAAGATACTTGATAGCCTTAACATGACCTTCCGCAAGATCTACTACATGAATATAGTCGCGCAGACATGTTCCGTCCGGTGTATCATAGTCATCACCGAATATTGTCAGCTTCTCCAGCGTACCGCCGGCAACCTTCGATATATACGGGAACAGATTGTTAGGTATTCCTCTCGGGTCCTCGCCGATCAAGCCGCTCTCATGAGCACCGACCGGATTGAAATACCTGAGCAGACATATCTTCATTGACGGCTCCGACTTGGCAAAATCCCTCAATATCTGTTCGATCATCCATTTGGTCCAGCCATATGGATTTGTGCATACACCAAGCGGGCTCTCCTCCGTGAAAGGCACATCCTCACTCATGCCGTAAACAGTCGCGGAAGAACTGAAAACAAGATCCTTAACGCCATACTTCTTCATCAGTCTGCAAACGGTAATCATGCTGCCGATGTTATTGGAATAATAATCAAGAGGTATCTGAACAGACTCACCCACTGCCTTAAGCCCGGCGAAATGAATGACGCTGTCGATCTTATTCTCTTCAAATACAACCGACAGAGCATCTTCGTCACAGCAGTCGACCTTATAGAACTTGAACGATCTTCCGCAGATCTTCTCAAGCCTTCTCTGAACCTCCATCTTGCTGTTGGCAAGATTATCTGCAATAACCACATCATATCCGCTCTCGAAGAGAGATATGACAGTATGTGAACCAATATACCCGTTACCACCGGTCACCAAAACAGTAGACATTTGTCACCTCCAGAAATGTATAAGAACATTATGCAACATTTTCCGCACATTTGCACCATTTAAGACTTTTTATAACAAGTTTATTTTATAAAATTATATCAGTATTTTTCTACCGGAGTGAATGTATGAGCAAAATGATCTACATCGCAGATGACGAGGAGAACATCAGGAATCTGCTTAAATCGTTTCTCGAGAGAGAGAATTTCAATGTAATCGCTTTCCCCACAGGAGACGATCTGCTGGCAAGGTTCAGAGATACTCCATGCGACCTGATAATACTTGATGTAATGATGCCCGGTCACGACGGTTTCTTCATTCTCAAGGAGATACGCAAGGAGAGCAATGTACCTATAATCATGCTCACTGCCAAGGACAGTGATGCCGATTACATTCAGGGACTGGATCTCGGAAGTGATGATTATTTTACAAAACCCTTCTCGCCCATCAAGCTCGTTACCAAGGTTAAGTCCACGCTCAAGCGTCAGGAAGATCTTATGAACGGCGGTGAAGCTCCCCAGAATGACAACATCCTTGTTTTCGCTGATATCGTGATCAACAAGAAGACGAAGGAGTGTTCTGTGGACGGCAAGCTCCTTCCTCTGACGCCCAATGAGTATTCACTTCTCACCTACTTAATCGCCAACAAGGACAGGGCGATCCCCAGAGTTGAGCTGCTCGATAAGATATGGGGTTATTCCACAGAGGTCGAGACGCGCGTTGCAGATGACACCGTAAAGCGTCTGCGCAAGAAGATCAAGGATTCGCAGGCTTCCGTCACGACTGTATGGGGTTACGGCTTCAAGCTGGTTGACAAAAACTCTGAAGGAACGGACAATTAATACAACCGTTCTATCAGAGAGGATCATATGACACCAAGAGGCCCCGGCTCTATCTTCAGAAAGCACACTTTCAAGCTCCCAATCGCAATACACCTGTATGCGACATTCCTCATGGTCATTCTGCTGATGGCTCTGTCATTGCTGTTCATTACCAGGAGCATCCTTGAGACATATATTGCCCAGGAATGCCATAAGCGAATAAATAACGCTTATAACTCATGCCAGAGTCTTGCGGAGACTTTCAGATCTGCTGATTTCGACCTTACTAATTCATCAGATACCGACATCAGCGATTCACTCCTCAACGCTATAGTATCATCTGCCGACATCTCCAACGAGGCAACTATCGCACTTATCTACACGCGAAATGACAGCAAAGACAGCGAGTTCACACTACTGTGGCCCTCCGCCCTGCACTCTTTATCATCTCATAACTTTGCCAAGTATGTCATTACGGAGATTACCGATAATAACGGTGTGGTCCTCTCACCTGATATACAGAAGATCAGTATCGAAGGATCTATCTTCTATTACAAGATGATCGGCATCAACTACAGTCCGGAACGTGATGTATACAAGCACCTGAGTAATTACTACATAGTGCTATTCGTTAATTCCAAGCCGTATTATTCGCTGACTGAATCACTGATGATTGCTCTCATTCAGGTTGTCCTTATCATCATTATCGTTGCAGGAATCCTCAGTCTGTTCAACTCCATTCCTTTGTTCCTGTCGGCAAAGAGACTCTCTGATTTTGCCAGAAGAGTCGGACGCGGCGATTACAGCCCGATCAATACAGAACATACAGCCAGCCGCGAGCTTACGGATCTGGGTATACAGATGAACAGCATGGCTCAGAAGCTGGAGAAGAGCGACCTTGAGCAGAAGACTTTCTTCCAGAACGCATCACACGAACTGAGAACTCCGCTTATGTCGATACAGGGTTATGCCGAGGGTATCAAATACGGCGTATTCAGCGAAGAAGAGAACGTTAAGGCTGTGGATGTCATCATCGATGAGACGGAGAGACTTACGAACATGGTATCCAACCTGCTCACGATATCCAAGATGGATATGGCGAAGAGCGGAGATTACACGGTTAAGAAGCAGATACTTAACTGTTCCGAGATCGCAGAGGATGCGATCGACAAAGTACGCGGTCATTTCATCCACGACGATAAGGAACTGGTCAACGACATCACCAAAGAAGACCTGTACATATATGCCAATGAGTCAGACATATTCAGAATGCTGGAGAATATATTCTCCAACTGTCTCAGATACTGCAGGACTACCGTTAACTTCACCTGTCTTAAGGACAGGAATAACAAGAACATTGTGTTTACCATTTCTGACGACGGCCCGGGTATATCGGAGGATGTGATCAATAAGCTTTTCGACAGGTTCGCGACGGGAACGGCCGGCAAACACGGTATCGGTCTTGCGCTCGCCAAGGCAATAGTGGAAGAACACAAAGGAACAATACGCGGATTTAACCTGACAGATCCTGATGGCAATATCCAAGGCGCGTGCTTTGAGATCAGGCTGCCGTTGATCACCAAGAGAGAGCAACTCACAAAGCTCAACCAAGAGAGATGAGAAGCTGTTCAGTATCCGTTACGGGACTTGCCCGCTATACGTCAAGAACGGGCGACCTGATGGGCTCAGGTTATAATGGTGTCTCCGGTATCGAAGGCACAAGGCTTCATAAGAAGATATTCGCAGATCTTGCCAAGCAATACGGAGACAGTATCGATACCGAAGAATATGTCGAACAGACTTATTCGCAGGACGAGGTCGAACTGTCCGTATCAGGCCGAATGGACTGCCTCATCACCAAACCCGGCGACATGCCGCATATAATCGAGATCAAATCGTTTAACAACACCAAGGACAAATATGATGACCTTGAACAGAACTGGCACCTGACACAGCTTAAGCTCTATGGAGCCATGTATATGTTCATGAATAACGATATTTATGATGTCAGGCTCACTCTGAGATATGTATCGATCACAACATTGATCCCGTACGAGAAATCATTTGAATTCTCATATGAGGAAGCGACTGTCTTCTGGGAGGAGATATGCGGCAAATATATTGATTTCGCGCGTAAGCTCCTCGATTACGGGACTAACCTCTATACGACCGTCAAAGATATGAAATTCCCCTACAGCGAATTGAGGAGCGGACAGTCGGCATTTATGAAGAGTGTTCTGTCGAGCCTCACAAGCAAAGAGGCTCTGTTTGTCGAAGCTCCGACCGGAACCGGCAAGACAATATCAACGCTTTATCCCGCGATCAAAGGTCTTCTTAAGCACAGGTATTACAAGATCTTCTACCTGACCGCCAAGACGGCGACGCGCGAAGTGGCACATAAAGCACTTAATGATATGAGGGCAAACGGTCTGATAATCAGATCCTGCCTGCTTGAGCCCAAGGAATCCATGTGTCCGCTGATGACTGACTGCGACAAGAAATACTGCCCGCTCTGCAAGCAGTACTACGACAAGCTGAATGACGCCTTATCAGATCTTCTCCTGTACGACGACATTACATCTTCAGTCGTAAAAAAGGTTGCAGACAAATACATGATCTGTCCGCATGAACTGATGCTTGAAGTGATGAATTACTGTACAGTTGTGATAGGTGATTACAACCATGCCTTCTCACCTCTGGTCACACTGATAGATGAGGATATCGAAGACACATCCGTCGTTCTCGTTGATGAGGCACACAACCTGAACGACAGGGCCCGCGAGATGTACAGTGCTGAATTACGCGGAGAGCAGCTGAGATCGATGATCGAAGCTTTCAAGGGTAAGAACGGAAGGATAGAGGCTCACCTTGCTAGGATCAACGATTATTTCATGGTGATCGAGAGGTGTTTTGCTTCACAGCAATCCGCATTCAAGATACTTGAAGGTGCTGATGAGAACAAGATCTTAAGGACGACTGACTGGGAAGGAATGAGAGAAGTTCCGCGGAACCTCTACCCGATACTGTGGAGGACTCTGACCGCCCTTCAACAGGTGCTCGATGATATTCCGCAGGGCGATCTGAGGCAGACTGCACTTAATTTCTTCTTTGATATAAGATTCTTCGTTACCTGCCTTGAACAGTATTACGATTCATCATATATTACATACGCTTCACGTGACGATAACGGAGTATTTATCAAGCTCAATTGTCTGGATTCATCCTCGAAGCTCAACAAGATCATCAGAGATCATTTAGGCGTCGTATTCTTCTCCGCGACACTGTCTCCATATGAGTATTACCGCAACATATTAGTCGGTGCGGACGCAGAATACACAAGATCACTTGTATTGCCTTCGCCTTTCCCTCCGGAGAACCTTGATGTCATGATAGATACTTCAATATCCACCTCATATCAGAACCGCAGGATAACTGCAGACGATCTTGTTGCGAGGATAAGCGAAGAGATCTGCGACAGGACAGGCAATTATATGGTCTTCTTCCCTTCATTCGAATATCTGAACATGATATCTTTGAGGCTCAGGGAAGAGTTTGCAAAGTATTCGGATAACGACGGTATCGAGCGCAGGATAATCTGCCAGACTCCGGGAATGGGAGTCAGAGAGAAGCAGGAATTCCTGGGAGCATTTGATACACCTTCGCAGGGCCTTCTCGTCGGAATGGCAGTTCTCGGAGGACATTTCGGTGAGGGCGTGGATCTCGTCGGTGACAAGCTGTCAGGTATCATCTGCGTTGGCGTCGGTATTCCCAAGCTCACACCTGAACGCGAGATACTGTCTTCATACTATGCGGACAAATTCGGCGACGGTTATGCTTTCGCTTACAGATTCCCGGGCTGGGAGAAAGTCCTCCAGGCAGTCGGCCGCGTCATCAGAACAGAGAATGATACAGGCTTTGCACTGCTCATCGATGAGAGACTGGCAAAGCCTGAATATATCATGTTATTCCCCGAGCACTGGGTCATCTGAGATCATCTCAGATCAGGGATTAAGGCAGTGACCATCCGCGGCAAATCTATAAACCTTCTTGCTTATCGTCTTGGATGTGCCTGCAACCATCGAGCCGTCGGAGTTGAAATAATACCACTTGCCGCTGATAAGCTGCCACTTGGTCTTCATCACACCGCCGTTGTCGAAGTAGTAAACAAGATTGTCAATAGTATTGAACCCTGTTACCATAACAGCCGTTGACTTATCGAAATAATACCACTTCTTACTGATCTTCTGCCAACCCGTAAGAGCATTGCCGCCTGATGCAAAGTAATACCACTTACCGCCGGTGCTGATCCATCCGGTCTTCATGATACCACCGTTATCGAAGTAGTAATACTTACCGTCGATCTTATTAAGCCCGGTAACCATCACACCCTTCGAATTGAAGAAATACCACTTCTTGGATATCTTCTGCCATCCGGTAAGAGCATTACCGCCTGATGCGAAGTAATACCAATTGCCGTCGATAAGCTGCCACTTTGTAAGCATCGCTCCCGTGGACGTATCAAAATAATAATACTTACCGTCGATGAGGACAAAGCCTTTGGCCTTGTTCCCGTTATTATCGATGTAATACCACTTGCTGCTTATCTTCTGCCACGAGAACTTGATTATGTTGAATTTGATCGTTCTGGTTCCTGTGAAATTTCCTTTGCCCGTAAGCACAACAGAAGCAGTTCCTGCAGATGTGTTGTTCTTATACTCTGCCGTATAATCGGAGCCTGCTGTCAGCTTATTGCCGTTGAACATCAATGATACTGAAGGCTTGATCGCCGAACCTGTGTACAACTGGTCCTCTATCGAAGACGCTTCGAGTTCGGCAATACTTCTCGGTGTGATCTTGAATCCGATTGTGGCAATACCGCTGTAGTTGCCTGTACCGTTAACGATTATAACGGCATTACCCGGAACGGAGTTATTATTGAATGCTACTGTGTAGTCAGTTCCCTCGACCAGCGTAAGGCTGCCGTTCTTCAGAGTAAATGACGGCTTGATCTGTTCACCTGTGTACTGCTGATCGGCAATCGAAGGAAGCTCCAGTGAGTTGAGGCTTCTTGCTATGATGTTGAAGTTAGCTGTCGAAGAACCTTCATAGTTGTTCTTCAGAGTTACCGTAACAGTTGCAGTACCGATCTCCGTATTATTGCTGAACGAGGTATCATAATCAGTTGAAGGATCGAGCAGAACATTGCCGTCATATACAGCTACTTCAGGCCTGATCTCACTGCCGGTATACTGCTGATCAGGGATACTGTTTACCGTGATCGCCGGAGACTTTTTGTTGATTGTAAATGCGGCTATAATACTTCCTGTATAGTTACCCGCTCCTGTTGCAGTTACCGTTGCCGTTCCTGCGTCAACATTATCTTCAAACACAAGTGTGTAATCCGTGCCTGCAACAAGATCATAAGTACCGTACTTGATAACTATATCAGGTTCTATTGCCGAACCGGTATAGACCCGGGCAGGTATCTGAGATATTACTGCTCTGGATATGGATCTGGGATTGATGGTAAATGTTGTCGTCACAGGAGTAAGATATGAGTAGATCCCCTTACCTGAGACAAACACAGTTGCAGTGCCTGCATTTACATTATTGGAATATGCAACGGAATAATCATCCTCTGTAAGAACAGTATCACCTGAAGTAACTCTTACAGCAGGTTCCTTAGCTGTTCCGTCGTACACCTGCTCCACTATCGGTTCTACAGACAGGGAAAGTACGGGATCTGCCGAAGGATCGGCAGGAGGTGTTGTCGATGCAGCTTCAGTAGTCGGAGCTGCACCGCCTGTGGTAGGTGCTGCCGCCGTTGTAGTTGCTGCTGCAGCCGTAGTATCCGTAGCAGGCGCTGTCGTTGTAGAACTTGCTCCTGTAGCAGGTGCAGACTCAGAACCCGTAGGAACGGCAGAACCTGTCGTAGGGGAAGCTTCGGTCGTGGATGCTGCCGGTGTCGTAGGTGCTGCAGGATCATATATCCTGAACGCAACGAACTTCATGTTCGAATAATTACCCATGCCGTTCAAAGTCAATGTCGCTGTCCCGACGACGGTATTGGATGAGAAATCATATGTGTAATCAGTACCGCTTACCAGCTCAGTTGTCCCGTCAAGCACTGTAAATGCCGGCCTGATCGCAGAGCCTGTATATGGCATGTCGGTAATACCTGTTACAGTAATATCCTGACTGTCGATATCCTTCGCGCTGATCGGGAACTTTACTTCTCTTGTACCGTTATAGTCTCCACTGCCGTTGATAGTCAGCTTACCGTATCCGGCATTAACATTGTCAGTAGCATAATATGTATAGTCCTTCCCGTTCTCAAGGACAAGACCGTTATTTATTACCGTAATATTCGGTGTAAGACTGCTGCCGTTATATGTGATCGGATCAACAGTAACGGAGATACCGGCACTGCTTATAGCAATAGGCTTCACCTCAATACGGATGTTAGAACTGGTTGTCATTCCCTGATAAGAGATATTGGCAGTAATGTAGCAATTGCCTACACCGACGGCCTGATAATATGTTCCATCGACGATCTTGACGACATTCTCATTGGAGGAAGACCATGTTACATCATATCCGGAATCGATCCTCATTCCAAGAAAGCATCCGTAATACTCGATCGTCTGGATGTTGTCACCCCAGTCCCAGGACCGATATTCAAGCCGCATTGCTTCGGGTTTGCCCATAAATACATTAACAGCAGGGCAGGGATTCTTTGTTCCTATATTGGCTTCATAATGCTTGCCGTATTGGGCCTGGGTTACATATGACAGAAGACCCATCATATCCATGTCGAAAGGAACATCAACTGTATTTACACTGTTATTGACACCGGGATCGGTATTGTCTGTTGAGACCGAATAACCGAACTCCTGTACCCAGTAATGGCTGTTGCCGACTACGACGTGAGCAATTCCAATCGCCTTGAATCCGGAATTAAGCATATTACGTCTGTGTCCCTGACCGGCGTAATCGCAATCATTCTCCTTCCATGCCTCCAGCGCCTTCTCATATGTATCAAGAGAATCGAGTGTACCGCACGCGATATTCTCTGCGCTCGAACTGACGCCGTTAACGGTGATGGAGAATACAGATTCGCCGTTAGGTCTCTTGTGCTCTGCAAGGAGAACTATCTCATATGCTCTCTGCATGGCTATCCGCTCGAGGTTATAATCCCACTTGAGACTGCCGAGTTTGCCGGCTGAAATTTCCGTCTGCGTCGTATTATCGGAATTCCAGTACCAGTTCTCTGCTGTTCTCCATTGATTGAGTGGTGAGAGCATCTCTCTGGCAGATGACTGGTCATATGTGAAAGTAAGAGAATAATATGCAATATTGGAAGCTGCTGCAATCCTTGCAACAAGCGCTAAAGACAGTATTATCGCAAAGGCAGCTGCTATATATCTTCTGCACCCGTATATGTAGGATCTCATGTTAACATCCCCCTTTGATAGACGTATATTTATATTTTACCATCTGTTCCAAAGGCAAATGTAACATTATTTAAAATAAAATATTATGCAATCTTACCCCAGACAAAGACATTTCCGCGGTTATCCTTACTGAATTTGACACTATCCTGATCCACACCCGCGGGGATCTTAATATCATCCTCACTGCACATTCCGATAACATAATCGCCGTATTTATACCATTTGCCCGCCGCGAAATAACCGAGATACTCTTCAAGAGTCAGATCATACTCAGCTATTATCTCGGCATGCGGATGGCCTACATACCTGAGGTGCCAGGGCTCATACTCAAAGCCGGTGATATCTTCCTTACCTTCAGGGTACCTTATGATAAAGCCGTAATCCTGACAGGATTTATTAACATACATACCGACTTTTGACTGAATGAATCCCTTGCCGGCAAAATTCTTAACATAAACATCAACAGCCAGTCCCGTCTGATGCTCAGACTCACCGGGAAGAGCCGCCACATCGGAACCCTCCTCATCGAAGACACGCTGCTGCTCATCATAAGATCTGTATGTACTCGACACAAATAGCCTGTCATTCATATTGTTACGTATGTAGTCGGATAATTCGCCGTATGCATCAACGATAGCCCGGCCCATAGGCACGTCAGTATCTCTGTAGAATACGATATCAGGCTCATAATCTTCTGACAAAGTATGCTGTTTGTTAACGAGGATCAGGTCAGGGACATATTCTTCAGGCTCTATAGCTACCGCATCTGATGCATGATACTCTTCAAGCACAAAAGCCTTCCGGGGCAGGAACTTATCAAAAGCACCGGTCCAGTACAGATAACCGGCTGCGAGTGCGAGCAACACTACAGCCGTAACTGCAATAGCTATTATCTTTGTCTTTTTACTCATAACTCGAATCTTTCCTTATAATTCTTCTCGAAATGATACGATATATACCGCAAGGTAAAATCACTTAAAGATGATACCATACTGTCTGAGCATGTCATCGCAAATAGATCCTTGATGTCACATGAAGCCATATAATTCAAAGCTTTGACGGCAACTCCGGACAGAACGGAATAATCCCCCTCTTTCCGCCCGGCGTAAATATCGCCTCCTGAATTACTGACGTAGTATACCCCGTCGCCTGTCACGGGAAGCCGGGTATCGTTTGTCACCTCATAAATAACGGTAAATCCGAGTATTGACAGTATCCTCCAGTTGAATGCAGCAACAAACTGCATATATCTGCCTGCGGACGATGCGAGATAATAATATGCATACACTGCCAGTTCGTAGGCTTCTTTGAAGTTCTCACTCTGACCGGATGTATCGATGAGAATGTCCGCAAAATGCGCAGCAGCCGTTATGGTATCAAGATCAGTCATTATCCTGCTGTTGCTTTCGATTATATTGCCGGAACGGAAATATAAGTATCCGTGAGAATCTGATACAGTAATATCGCAGAGCATATAAGGCACAGAGATAAAGGCGTTGCTGCTGTTCATCTTACCCGTACCCTTAACATAGATGTCGAGCAGTCCCCGTTCCTTTGTCAGGAACTTAAGAACCCTGTCCTTTTCCTTGTATTCTCTGCTGGTCAGGATAACGCCCCGCAGAGTTACGGGTTCAGATGCCATATCAGTCTTCCTCTTTGGTGAATCCGAACTGACGGAGCATAGTGTCATCGTTCTTCCAGTCTTCTCTATACTTCACAAATAGATCAAGATAACACTTGCAGCCGGTCATGTTCTCAATATTCTTCCTTGCGGCAGTGCCGATGCGCTTAAGCATCTGACCGTCCTTACCTATGAGAATAGCTTTGTGAGACTTGCGCTCACAGATGATCGACGCCTCGATAACTACCATATCCCGGTCATATTCATCTGCGGAATCATCCTTGTACCTGTCCTCAAATTTAGTGATCTCGACGGCAACACCGTGCGGGATCTCCTGATTTGTAAAGTGAAGGACCTGCTCTCTTATGAACTCCCTTGCCATCTCCCTCTCTGTCTGATCAGTAAGGTATTCTGTGTCATAAAGCCTCGGACCTTCCGGAAGATTATTCTTGATAACATCCATTAGGAGTTCCACATTCTTGCCGGATCTGGCACTTACCGGGACTATGTCCTTAAATTCAAATACACTCGAATAATTGGCTATTATAGGAAGCTGGTCTTCCTTCCTGATCTCATCAGTCTTATTGATCGCGAGGATAACGGATTTGCCTGACTTCCTGCACCTGTCCAGAAGATCAAGTTCAACCTTGCCGGGCTTGGGGAATCTTCCGTCGGCAATAAAAAGGATAAGATCGGCATTCTTTGCCGTGTTATATGACCTGTCGACCATTATCTCGGCCATCTTGGACTTGGGTGCATGCACACCCGGCGTATCGACAAATATGATCTGTGAATCGTCTGTATTATAGATCGATCTGATGTTGGTCCTTGTCGTCTGCGGTTTATGAGAGACAATGGCAACCTTCATGCCCGAGATATAATTGAGCAATGTTGATTTGCCTACGTTCGGCCTGCCGAGGATGGCAACATAACCCACGTGATCACACTGTGAACCTGCTGCATATACCGGCTCATCCTCCTCTTCCTTCCCGTCAAAGGTTCCCAGTCCGAGATCAGCCATCAGGAGCTTTTGCTTTGATATCATCCTGCGCTCATCGTTCTGCTTCATGTGATCATATCCGAGCAGATGCAGAAGAGAATGCGCGATAAGGAACAGTACCTCACGTTCGACCGGATGACCGTACTCCTCAGCCTGCTTAACGGCAACATCGTAACAAAGAACGATATCGCCGAGATTAAATACTCTGTTGCCGTCACTGTCAAGTTCATAATCACATTCGGATACGGGACACGTGAGCCTGCCTTCATTGAATTCAAGCATAGGGAAAGACAGCACATCAGTGACTTTATCGATCCCTCTGTTATCATTGTTGATCTGACGAATCTCTTCTTCAGATACGGACATCAGGCTGCAATAACTGTTTCTGATCAGAGGGATTACTTCGGAAGATACGTACTTTGTATCCTCGATGAGTTCACTAAGCCCTGTGATCAGGCCTTCGTAATCATTCAAAATTGCTTGGTTTTGTTGTATTCTGATTATCATTTTCCGGGTATTTTATCCTTTCGTGGAATGCGCCTGCATAGAAATTCCTGAATGATTTGATTATCTTCTCTATATCATCGAAGGACAGACCGGAATCGACGAGCTGATCCTGTTCGATCTTGCCTTTGACAAGCTTCCTGATGAGGGCTTCACAGCTGTCAAGATCAGTCTTGCCTGCAGATCTCAAGGCCGCCTCACATGTATCAGCCAGCATGATTATCGCCGACTCCTTCGATGACGGTATCCTTCCATGATACCTGAAATTATTGACATCCGGCATCTCCAGTCCCTGCGCCCTGGCCTCCTCGCACGCTTTGTTATAGAAGTAACCGGGATATGTTGTGCCGTGATGCTCGTCAATAACCTTAATTATGGCTTCCGGCAGCTTATTCTTCCTCGCCAGACGGACTCCGGCTTCGGTGTGTGAAGTAATTATCTGAACACTCTCCATGATACTTAGTTCATCGTGAATGTTCTTGCCGTCATGCTGATTCTCCGTAAAGTATTCGGGATTCTCAAGCTTACCGATATCATGGAAATAGCTGGCTGTCTTGCAGAACAGGGCATCGGCACCGATTGCCTCTGCAGCAGAGTCAGCGAGATTTGCGACCATAAGAGAATGCTGATAAGTACCCGAAGCCTCAATAAACAACCTCTTAAGCAGAGGGTTGCCGGGCTGTGATAATTCGATAAGCCTGATCGGTGTAACGCGCTTCGAGAAGAGTTCATAGATCGGCATCAATCCGACTGCGATTACCAGCGATCCGATTACAGAAAGAGAAGTCATCATAGCGGAATTGACATATTCACTCCTTGCCGCGTTGGAGAAGAAATTATACGCCAGTGATGCTACTACGGAGGCAATCGTCGGAAGTATGATTATGAAAGCACTGTTGAAATGATTCTTCGTCCTTCCTGCAACGCAGCTGCATATGAATATCGCTACAAGCTGAACTATCACCATCTCAATATCAAAATTGTATATCGGCCATATCATCAGCAGATTCGTAACAGAGAATATGATCGATGCTGATATCCCCATATACATCGCACATATTGCAGTGAAGAAGACTTCAATGACGAGCATCTGGGATATCTCTGACAGATAAATCGATGCGGCAACGGGAATAAGGAAAGTAATTATCAGGATGTAGAAGACGCTAAGGTCGATCGAGAAATCAAACTCCTTGACACTGATATAGAAGACACAAGCTATGAACACGATGACGATGTAAGCAGCAACTCTTGCAAGAATGAAATAATCAAACCCGGAATCAGATATCAGGTCAAGATCGTTCAGGAGCTGATATGTGTGTTCAGTGATAACATCACCGGCACCCACGATCTTGGCGCCCCTCTCGATCATGACGGGATTCTCAAGAGCAGCCCTGTAAGCGTTGTTCTCCGCATCTTCGGTTGCATCCTCATCGAACACGGAATTCGGCTGCAGCAGAAGACTGAAGACGCTCTGCAGAGCATCACCGTAGATAGCATATGACGGGTTCGTATCTTTGAAAGAATCGATCTGTGAGACTATTGCATTCTCCAGTTCGACTTCTGTGATGTTGCCGGTCATGAGAAGTTCAACGATTGAAGTTCCCTTGTATTCGATATAGCTGTATGTGGATTTGTTGGCAGTAAAGAACACCTTGATCACTTCTTTATCAAATTCCTTGCCAAACTCATTGTTAAGCTCGGTACACAGATTATCGACGGCTACAGTTGCCGAGAACTGATCGATCTCTCCGTTATTACTGTATTTGTCACGGGAATCGTCTATGCGAGAGAAGAACAATTCAACACGTGATATATTATCTGAAGCGACCTCATCGTTCCTTACAAAGATAGCAGGGACCTTGGTCCTTGCAGCGGATGCATCATACTCGGTCTGGTAATTATCCGTTATCGTTCTTGTAGCATAGATATCAGCTTCCGATATCGATCCTACGGAGTAGTTATAGCTGTCAGGAAGATATCCGTAGAATACGATGAGCGTTACAAGAAGAACAACAAGTATCATTACGATTATCTGCTGCAGCTTTGTACCGAAAGAATTAACGTTCATTATCTGTCACCTTCCACTCTCTTCCGTGCTGTTCATATGCATCGACTATCTTCTGAACCAGACTGTTCCTGACTATATCACAATTGTGCATCGACACTATCGAAATCCCTTCTATCCCGTTGACGACCTCCATTGCATCGTGAAGCCCGTCGGGCACTCCGCGCGGAAGATCGACCTGCGTAAAGTCCCCGCAGACGCATGCCCTGCAGTTAAGACCGAGTCTTGTCAGGAACATCTTCATCTGCTCCTTCGTCGTATTCTGCGCTTCATCAAGAAGAACAAAACAATCATCGAGATTACGCCCTCTCATAAATGCAAGCGGCGATACCTCTATCAGCCCCTTCTCATAATATCTCTCAAAGAGTTCCCTGCCGAGCAAAGCCTCGATAGCATCATATATAGGTCTCATGTAAGGATTGACCTTCTCTTCAATATCACCCGGCAAAAAACCAAGACGCTCACCGGCCTCAATAGCAGGTCTTGTCAGGATTATCTTGGATACTTCCCTGTTCCTGAATGCTCTGACAGCCATAGCAACACCAAGGAAAGTCTTGCCGCATCCGGCAGGTCCGCTGCAGATCACGATATCAGATCTTCTCAGTGCATCAAGATAGACTCTCTGTCCGAGAGTCCTTGCCTTGACAGGCCTTCCTGTCGGCGTCGTATAATATACTTCATCAGCCGAAGCAACAAACTCATTGAGCGCACCGCTTCCTGCCAGAAATATAATATAATCGACAGTTCTGTCGTCAACGGGATTATCCTCCATCAGCTTATCAAGAGCCTTCAGCGCTTCCTCCGCATGAAGGAGAGTAAGATTATCTTTACCCTCAAGGATGACATCATTACCGTCAGTATCACACAGTACGGAGAAAGCAGATGATATCTTACTGAAGATACCACCTGATGACAGTTCAGAGACGTTGATATTGCTTAACCTGTTTATCATACTCCTATTATCCGATTATTCGCTCAAAAGGTCAATTACATAGGGGTTAGTCCTGACAGAACATTCTTGTAATAATCAGGTATATCACACTCAAAATACAGCTTCTCTCCGGTTATCGGATGAACAAATTCGACGGACGTGCTGTGGAGAGCCTGTCCTTCAAGACCGAAAGACATTTTCTTCGTTGCGTAGAACGGATCACCGACTACGGGATGACCGATGTAATTAAGATGAACCCTGATCTGATGGGTCCTTCCCGTCTCCAGCTTAAGAAGGAGATCTGTGGCTTCACAATACCTTCCGACCACCTCGAAATGTGTCACCGCATACTTGCCGTCGCCCTTCACGCTCATCTTGCGGCGGTCCTTGCCGGATCTGCCGATGGGAGCATCAATAGTCCCCCTGTCGCTCTTGATGACTCCGTAAGCAATCGCCCTATATTTACGCACAACATCGTGATTTGCTATCATTTCGGCAAGCTTAACATGGGTATCATTATCCTTGCAGGCCAGCATGAGCCCCGATGTATCCTTATCGATCCTGTGAACTATTCCCGGTCTTAAGACTCCGTTAATATCGGACAGATGGCCTTCACAGTGCTTGAGCAGCGCGTTAACAAGCGTTCCGTCGGAGTGACCAGCACCGGGATGTACGACCAGCCCCCTTGGCTTGTTGATGACCAGAAGATGTTCATCCTCATAGACAATATCAAGAGGGATATCCTGCGGTATGTTATCGCTCTCAACCGGATCCGGAATATCGACCGACACAACATCATTCCTGTTGACGGGAGTACCTGCTTTTGTTACGGTGACCCCGTTAATACTGACAGCACCTTCGCTGATGAGAGTCTTATAATACGATCTTGAATAATCGCTGTTCTTACCGGATATAAAGACATCAAGGCGCTGCCCGTCCGAATCCGAGGTATATTCGCGCCTCATGCTTTGTCCTTTGCCTTCCTGTGGAACAGTTCATTCCAAAAAGCGTCAAAATCCTTGGACGAGAAAAGGATGTACACTATCAGTAGCAGCGTGCCTATGACCGCATAGCAGTCCGCCAGATTAAAAATCGGGAAAGTGTAGCTTCCAAAATCAAATCTGATGAAATCAATTACATACTTATATGCGAACCTGTCGCAGAGGTTGCCGACAGCACCTGCTGCGATCATTGCAAGACATACGCCGATCTTATTGTGTTCGTGAAGTATCGCAAATACAACCAATCCTATGAGGATAATTCCGAATATGACCGATATCCCGGTAAGCACATAAATCCCCCACGGCTTATCCGCCAGGAAACTGAATGCGCTTCCCGTATTGCGCACATAGTGTATCGAGAAGAAGCCGCTGATTATGTCGCTCTTGTCACCAAGCGCCATCTTCGACGTAATTGAATTCTTTGCTATCTGATCTGCAACAACCAGCAAAAGTATAAACATTAAGGCTGAAGTCACCTTGGTATGCTTATATCTGATGTCGCTTATAACTGTCTGCTCTGTAGTATTGTTCTCACTCATAAGACACATTATACATAAAAAGAAGGATTATTCCACCTATATTATGCCTTACAGTATTATGCCTACTCGTACTCAGTAAAACGCGTGACAGACCTGCACCGGCCGTAATCGTCAACATCAATGATCACACCGTTCATAAACCCGGGCCCGTCCGCAGGTTCGTACCTCCTCGGCAGCTTATACGCAAGTCTTGCAAGTGATGTCTCAATATCCATTCCGAGCACCGAATCAACGGCACCTGTCATGCCGCTGTCAGTGATATATCCGGTGCCTCCGGGCAGGACTCTGTTATCCGATGTCTGAACATGCGTATGTGTACCGATCACCGCAGTAGCCATACCGTCAAAGAAATAACCCAACGCCTGCTTCTCCGAAGTCGTCTCCGCGTGGAAATCGACGATCACGGTGTCACATTTCTCTTTATCCTTAAGCTTTCCGATCAGCTCCTCTCCCTTATCGAAAGGGCTGTCTGCCGACATTCCCACATTAATCTGTCCCATGAGGTTGATCACACCTATCCTGTGGCCGCATTTATCAATTATGCAGTAATCTCTTCCGGGCCACTCCGACGACACATTTGACGGTCTTACAACGTTGTCAAAATTCTGTATCTGCCGCAGGAAATCATAATTTGAGAAAGCGTGATTACCGAGCGTAATAATATCACAGCCCGTAAGCATAAGTTCATTTACGATCTTCTCCGAACATCCAAGTCCGTGGGCGGCGTTCTCTGCGTTACAAATAACAACATCAATGTCATTATGGACAATAAGATCAGGAAGAACGGTCTTAACGACACGCCTCCCGCAATTACCAACAACATCACCGATAAAACATATCTTCATAGAAAGATTTTACCATAAAAGTGTAACCGGACAACTATATGGCAGTTTTGGGCGTTTTGTGGATGACAGACCCGGCCGCAGTACGCAAATCCCAACAGCCTAAAAAAAGAGCCGCCTCTTGCGAAGCGGCTCTTCCTATTGGACTTTGGTGAATCCCAAACTGATAAAAAACAAAACTAAGGTAATAATTGTAATTGCTTTATTTAGCAAAATCTGTAGCTCTTGTCTCGCGGATCACACTGACCTTAACCTGACCGGGATATGAAAGCTCATCTTCGATGCGCTTACAGATCTGTCTGGCCTTTATTACCATCTCATCATCGGAAATCTTATCCGGTGATACGATTACGCGGATCTCACGTCCTGCCTGAATGGCATAACTCTTCTCGACACCGTCAAAGCTTGTAGCGATCTCCTCAAGCTTCTCGATCCTCTTGATGTATGTCTCAAGATTCTCTCTTCTGGCACCGGGACGTGCAGCAGAGATTGCATCTGCAGCAGCCACAAGAACAGCAACAGCCGTCCTGGGCTCAACATCACCGTGATGTGCTTCAATAGCATTGATGACATCAGGTGATTCGTGGTACTTTTTGGCGATCTCAACGCCAAGCTGAACATGGGTTCCTTCCTGTTCAAAATCAACGGCCTTACCGATATCGTGCAAAAGACCTGCTCTCTTTGCAAGATTAACATCGAGTCCAAGTTCGCTTGCCATAAGTCCTGCAAGCCAGGAGACTTCGATGGAGTGCTGAAGTACGTTCTGACCGTAACTTGTTCTGTACTTCAACCTTCCGAGCACCTTAACCAACTCAGGATTGAGGTTCATGACACCTGTATCAAATACGGCTCTCTCACCTTCCTGCTTCATAACCTGGTTAAGTTCCTTCTCGGACTTCTTTACCATCTCTTCGATTCTTGCGGGATGGATCCTTCCGTCCACGACAAGCTTCTCAATGGTAAGTCTGGCGATTTCTCTTCTGATGGGATCAAACGATGACAGAATGATCGCTTCAGGTGTGTCATCAATGATAAGATCAACACCTGTGATCGTCTCGATGGCACGTATATTACGACCTTCACGCCCGATGATCCTTCCCTTCATCTCGTCATTGGGAAGATTAACTACTGATACGGTAACTTCAGAGACATAATCAGATGCAAAGCGCTGAATGGAATTAACGATAATGTCCTTTGCTATGCGGTCGGCATCCTGCTTTGTCTTCTCTTCCATCTGTTTGAGCATTGCAGCAAGGTCATGACTGTACTCTCTCTCAGCTGCTTCAAGGACCAAAGCCCTTGCATCGCTGATCGACAGACCTGACACTTTCTCGAGTTCGGACTGCTTACGGGCTTCGATCTCCCGGGCGCGATGCTCGAGTTCTGCAATCTTAGCCTGCTTGTCTTCGATCTCCTGCTGTTTCTTCTCAACAGAGGCCTGAATACGCTCAATGTTCTCTTCCTTCTGTTCGAGTCTGTTACGTTCTTTTGCAATCTCCTGGCGTTTCTCCCTGGCTTCGTTCTCTAATTCGTGACGAGCTTTGGATACTTCCTCCTTAGCCTGCAAAAGAAGTTCTCTCTTATTGCTCTCCCCTTCCTTCTGGGCATTTGCAATTATCTTCTCGCTGTCTGCGAGAGACTTGGCAAGATCTTCCTTCAACTGCTTCTGCTGTGCAGACAGACCGCGTTTATAGAAGATCGATGTGCATATTAACCCAAGGCCGAGGCCAACAACAAGACCAATGACTAAAAATAACCACTCCACTGTTGGTACTCACCTCCAATATTAAGTTGTCAAAGTTCGATTTGTAAAAGTGGCTCTGACAAGCCATTTATTATAATAAAAATATTTGAGCGCTATGTCAACCTTTCGAGTGGCTCCTAAATTACAAAAAATTGACTTTTTGCAACAAAGAGCCCAAAATACGCTCATGATCATTAATTATACAGTACCCGGCAAAGATGACGGACGCGAGATAATGCGCATACTCGGCACTGAATTCAAGATGAGCCGTCAGATGATAAAGAAGCTTAAGTTCGGCGGCACCGTCGAGCTCAACGGCGTACATGCTACGGTAAGAGAGCACGTTAAGGCCGGTGATATTCTATACTGTGAGATGGAAGAGACATGCGGCGTAATAAAGCACCCGGAAGAGATAGTATTCAGATACGAGGACGAACACTACATTGTATGCGATAAGCCCTCCGGCATCGTGACACACCCCACACACGGCCATCTCGACGATTCTCTGCTGACCAGGCTGTCCGACGGCACTCTTCACCCCGTTATAAGGCTCGACAGGGAGACGAGCGGGCTTATCCTGATTGCCAAGAACGGCTATTCACACAACACTTTGACTGTCTGCGGCGAACTGAACAAGAAATATCTGGCTGTATGCTACGGAAGATTTGACGAAGATACCGGGACTATAGACGCACCTATTGCCAGGCGCGAAGGATCTGTCATGATCCGTGAGGTTACGCCTGCCGGCAAGAGATCCGTTACTCACTATAAGACTCTTCTCTATGATGAAGCCAAAAACCTGTCGCTTGTAGAGTTTGAACTGGAGACCGGACGGTGCCACCAGATAAGAGTTCACTCACAGTACAATGGGCATCCGCTTGCCGGCGACGGGCTGTACGGACCGAATTCAAACGATAATCCTTCCGAGCTGTATCCTGATTCTGAGACTATAGACGGAATTATCGGGAGATGCGCTCTTCATGCGTATTATCTGTCTTTGTATGATCCTTTCGAGAAGTGCGGCAGGGTGTTCAGATCCCCTCTGCCTGATGACATGAAGAATCTGTTCTCATCTCCTGAACTGGTTGATGAGGCTCTTGGCAAGATTTACTGACTCTTCATCTGATTTGCCTGACAAAAGCCTTGATACTTCAAGAACTTTGCCTTCTTCATCAAGCTTTGTAACGGATGCAGATGTATTATCTTCGCTCCTGCTCTTCGTAAGCATGTAATTATTGTCTGCGGCGGCACAGATTTGGGATGTGTGCGACACACACAGAACCTGATGCTGCTCACCTATGGAATGGAGCTTATAGGCGATCGCTACGGATGCCTTGCCCGATACCCCCATATCGATCTCATCGAAAACAAGAGTCGGGATACTGTCACATCTGCACAGTATATTCTTGACTGCAAGCATGATCCTTGATGCTTCACCGCCTGATACGATCGATGACAGGGGCTTTGCTTCCTGACCCGGATTGGCACTGAACATGAATCTGATATCATGAGTGCCGTGAGACGAGAAGAACCTGTCATTAGGTCTCTTAGTGAACTCTACCTTGAATATTGAGTCAGGCATCTCCAGATCAGCAAGTTCCTTTACGATATCTGATTCAAGTTCCCCGGCAGTCTTTCTGAGCACACTATCAAGCTTGTCGGAGGCACTGAGAAGTTCAGACTCCAGAACATGACGCTTCTTCTTAAGCTCAGAGACTATCTCCTTATTGTTCTCGAACGAATCAAGCTCCGCTTTTGCATCGCTACTGAACTTCAGTAAATCTTCGACCGTGTCGCCGTATTTGGACCTCAATTCATATATCTTGCTGATCTTGCGGTCAGTATCTTCCTTGACTTTGGGATCATAATCGAGGTCTTCGAGGAGCGCTGTTACATCCTCGCTGACAGATTGTATCTCGAGAAGAGATGAAGACAGTCTCTGTTCGAGATCACCGACATTGACAGTCTCACTCTTTATCTTGCCGATAACAGATGCGGCCAGAGATAACTTGGATATTACGCCGCGGTCATTACCCTGATCATCCAGACACTCAACTGCGATCTGAAGTGATTCTGCGATCCTGGCACCTTCAGCCATCTTCCTCTTCAACGCGAGAAGTTCCTCCTCCATGCCGGGATGAAGTCCGGCCCCGTCTATCTCGGATATCGCAAATTCAAGGTATTCCCTGCGTCTCTTAAGAAGCTCGGGAGACTGCGAGAGGTTGCGTATCTTGAGAACGAGTTCCTTATAATCTGCGAGCTTCTCATCATAGATATCTTTTGCTTTTCTGACATCTTCCCCGCCGAAAGCAAAGAGCATCTCACAATTCTTGTTCTCGTCAAATATGACCTGCGTATCATTCTGTCCGTGGACATCTACAAGGAAACTTGCGAGCTGTCTGAGAACTGCCAGTACAACAGTCTTGCCGTTGATCCTGGCAATACTCTTGCCCTCACTGCTGATCTTCCGGCTGATTATGAGAGAGCCTTCTTCAGGTTCTATATCAGTATCTTTGAGAAATGCATCAAATCCCTCATCTGTTACATCCGCTATGTCAAAAACAGCCTCGACGTAAGCATATTCAGAATCAGATCTTATGATATTGCGGCTGGCCTTATCCCCCATGATAAGACCCAGAGCGTCAACAAGAAGACTCTTGCCGGCACCTGTCTCACCGGTTATGACATTCAGTCCCCTGCCGGGTTCAAAAACAGCATGAGAAATAACAGCAAAATTACTGATCTCAAGTCTTGTCAGCATTCACCTGCTCCAATTACAAGATCATTCAATGTTGACACGAGAGCAGCGGCCTCATCCATTCCCGAGGAGGCCACGAACACCGTGTCATCACCGGCGATCGTTCCTACAATACCTGACAAATGCATGGAATCGAGAGCAGATGCAGCTGCCTGAGCCATGCCGGGAAGTGTCTTGATAACAACGATATTCATTGCATTCTCAATTGTCCTGACGGAATTGGAGAACACCGCCAGAAGACGGCCGGGAGCCGAATCACCGGTCCTGTCGAGAACTGCGTATTTGGTGCTCTTATTCGGAAGCGTTACTTTGATGATCCCCAGATCTTTAATATCTCTGGATACTGTTGCCTGGGTAGTATTGATCCCCGATTCACGAACAAGCGACGTAAGCTCTTCCTGTGTCGTTATATCCTGCTCCCTGATGAGCTTAAGTATCATTTCCTGTCTGGAGTTCTTAGCTGTTTTCATAAAAGCTCCCCCTCATGATTATCTTCCGGCGGATGACATTAAAGAAACCTTCGGGATTAAAGTCAATTGTCTTGAGCATCTTCCCGCATGTTTTGATGACAACTCTGTCATTATCTTCAAAATCCACCAGATCACGGCCGTCAAGACATATGATCGGCGGTGTCTCAAAAGGTTCCACGATTATCTCGATAATGCTGTCGGGACTTACAACATAGCTGAATCCGCTGAAAGTATGAGAGCAGTTTGTCGTAATGATCATTTCTCTCATGCCGGGCATCAGAACGGGACCGCCGGCAGCAAGATTATATGCAGTAGAACCGGTAGCCGTGGATATTATCAGACCGTCCCCAATAAATCTCTCGGCGACCTGACCGTCCACCTTAAGGAGGAGCTTAACAGTATGGAGCTTTGCACCGCGTCCGATCGAGCAGTCGTTAAGGCACAGCCCCTTCTCCTTAAGAACGCCGTCTTTGCTATATACACTGACATCAAGTCTGCTCCTGCACAGTATCTTGTAGTCGCCTTTGACGATCCTGCCGATGCATTCGTCAATACCGTCTTCCTCTATCTGCGCCAGGAAACCGATGCTTCCTTTGTTGACTCCGATAAAAGCAGCATCAGTATCGCCATACTCAGCTGCGGTGGCAAGGAAAGTACCGTCACCGCCGATAGAGATAATGACATCCGGCGACGCAGCAGACAGGTCTTCATAAACAACGCCGTCCAGCGAAGGAAACTCTCCTTCATCAACGGGCTTAAGAACGGGAACTGCCCCGTACTTAAGTATCGCCTTTGCAGTTTCATATGCACAGGCATATCCTTGATCTCTGTTTGTATTAACTTTAATTCCAATGCGCATATGAATATTAAACCATTAATCTGAATAAAAATACAGTACCGGCAGTTAATTTTTGCGCAATATCCTGTTGAATATACTCTCTGAATCTATTCCCGCGATCTCCCTCTGTCTATCGGCAGATGCGGCACTTATCAGATCGTTCTCAACAGCGATCGGTGTAACCCTGATGTCCGGAGCGATCTTCTGGAGCTCGTTGCGGACGGCTTCGCCGGCACCGCCCGACAGAACGCCTTCTTCGCACACGTACACCCTGGAAGCCTTCCCGATCAGTCCGAGCAGCTCCCTTGCAGGAACGGGCTTTACAAGTGACAGGTTTATGTGTTTGCCGTAGAGCCCCGCTTTCGCGAGTCTTGAATACGCGATCTCGCACTCCCGGCACATTACTCCGACCGAGATGAGAGCATAGTCATTGCCGTTATCGGCAACAAGGTGCGGGCGGATGCAATCTTCAGGATCATCATATAATGCACCCTCGTAATCGGAAGAGCCTCTCGGATATCTGACTGCACAAGGGCCGCTTATCTCATTTATGCAGTAATGCAGGATATTCCTGAGATCAGAATAGTCTCTTGCGGCAAACAACGTCATATAAGGCATGGAATTCATGAAAGAGATATCCCGAAGCCCGTGATGGGTATGACCGTCATGTCCGACAAAGCCTGCTCTGTCTATCGCAAAAACGACATGATTATTCATGAAGCAGCAATCATGGACGATCTCATCATACGCCCTCTGAAGGAAAGATGAATATATGGCAACAACCGGAACAAAGCCTGATATCGCCAGGCCTGAAGCCATCGTAACACAGTGCTCCTCTGCTATTCCGCAGTCAAAAAATCTCTTCTTATACTGTGACGCAAACTCCGTCAGTCCCGTGCCCATTGCCATGGCAGCACATACGGCAACGATCTTATCATTAGCCGACGCTTCATCGATCAGTGCTTTGCCGAAAGCCGTGGTAAATGTCTCCTTGCCCGGCGGAATTACGCCCTTATCAAGATCGAAAGGTCCGACTCCGTGATAATCAGAAGGATGCTCCTCCGCGAATCTGTAGCCTTTGCCCTTGGATGTGGCAACGTGAATGAGAACAGGATCCGCAATATCCTTGACTGCATTGAACGTGTCGATCATCGTCTCGATGTCATGACCGTCAACCGGGCCGTAGTATACGATCCCCAGATCCTCAAATATGGATGGAGTCTTTCTGTACGTAATGAACCTGAACCAGTCCTTGATAGCCAGTATAAACTTGATCAGTGGTCCGCCTATAAGAGGTATCTTCTTAAGGAAGGATTCTGTCGACCTCTTCGCATTGATATATCCCCGTTTGGTCCTGATCTTGGCAAGATGCTTGGACATACCGCCAACATTCTTATCGATGCTCATCTCGTTATCGTTGAGGATTACGATCATTTTTGTTTTGGAGATACCGAGATCATTTATTCCTTCAAGTGCAAGTCCGCCGGTTAGAGCGCCGTCACCTATGACAGAGACGACATAATTGTCCTCTCCCTTGAGATCCCTTGCCCTTGCCATTCCGAGAGCGGCCGACACAGACGTACTTGAATGTCCCGTATCGAAAGCATCGTACTTGCTCTCATTTATCCTGGGAAAGCCCGATATTCCGCCTTCCTGACGCAGTGTATCAAAATCATCAAATCTGCCGGTCAGGAGTTTGTACGAATATGTCTGGTGACCCACGTCAAAAACGATCTTATCTTTCTCATAGTCAAAAACAGTGCAAAGCGCGATCGTAAGCTCAACAGCACCGAGGCTGCTCGCCAGATGGCCGCCGTTCCTGGAGACGGTATTCAGTATCTTATCGCGCAATTCAGACGCGAGGACTCTCCTGTCATCAGCAGACATGTTGACAAGATCGAATTTACTTAACTTAGGCCCCAGAAAGCGATATTCCAATTCAGTTACCTCTGTTCCTGAGATAGTCAGTTAATCCGCGGTATTCATCAACGAACAGTCCGTCGACCGCCATCTCATCAAGTATCTTATGACACCTGTCTATCTCCTCATCGAGCTTGCTGCAAGCCTCATCATATCCGAGAAGCGTTACGAAAGTCGATTTATTATCACGTTCGTCCTTGCCGCAGCTCTTTCCGAGCGTTGCAGCATCCGATGTCACATCAAGAATATCATCTCTGATCTGAAAAGCCAAACCTATATGCTTTGCCAGCTTCCTCAAAAGATCGACATATCTGTCTTCACCGGCACTGTTCTGATCGATCCCCCTGATCAGGTAATACGGTGTAACTACCGCACTCTCGAACAGCGCACCGGTCTTCTTCTCCTGAAGTTCATATAGTCTGTCAAGACTGATTTCCTTACCCTCGGAATTAATATCGATGCTCTGTCCGCCGATCATGCCGCAGATACCTGCAAGCTCGGCTATCTTATAGGAAGCGTAAGAATACTGCGGTTTATCAAGCGTGATCTTCATCAGGCGTTCCATAGCCGAATTAAGGAGAAGGTCTCCTGCAAGAGTCGCCGTACCTTCACCGTATACCTTGTGACATGTGGGTTTTCCCCTTCTCAGATCATCATTATCCATGCCCGGGAGATCATCGTGGATAAGGGAATATGTATGGATCATCTCCAGCGTAACCGCATAATACCTTACGTCTTTGATCAGCAGTTCATCATCCGTTCCAAACATGCGTGAAGTCATATACATCATCTTGGGACGGAGCCTCTTGCCGCCTGCAAGCAGGCTGTATCTGGCGGCCTGAACAGTAATATCATCCGTCTTATCTGACAGGATCTCTTTGAGATCATTATCGATCATTGCCTGATAATCCATCATCTTCACCTTCTCACTGCCTTGATCCGTCTGAAGGATTGACCTGTTCTATCTGCTTTGTGACTTCATTGAGCTTATCATTACAGAACTTAACAAGTGCCGATCCGTACTGATAGAGGCTCAGTGATTCGTCCAGAGTTACCTTGCCCTCATTGAGTCTTCTTATGATGCCGTTAAGTTCCTCAACAGCCTTCTCGAAAGTCATATTCTCATCTATCTTAATATCCGAAGCCATTTGACACCTCCGTTTACTTATTTACTTTTGTTATCGAAGCATCAGCACTTCCGTCGGCAAATCTGATAACGACTTCGCTGCCCACGCTGATGCTCTCCGCAGATTCCACAGCTTTACCTTCCGCATCACTGACAAAGGAATAACCTCTCTTGAGCACATTTGCCGGATTGAGCGATTCAAGGTTATCCGACAGTGCCGCTATACCGCTCTTCTCTCCGGCGATCTTTGCACTTATAAGCATATTCAGCTTATCTCTCATCGAATCTATCTCACTGCGCTTATGCATAGCGTAATACAAAGGGCTTGCCAGTGCTTTATGATCAGCATAATTGCGTATCAGCTGCCTTCTTGAATCGATGAACTTAGTAACTGCAACATCTAGCGCCAGTGATGCATTATTAATGTCTCCGGTCAGCTTCTCGTAATTGCCCAGAACAAGTTCCGCTGCCGCAGTAGGTGTGGGGGCTCTGAGGTCTGCTATATGATCACAGATCGTGTAATCCACATCGTGACCGATCGCAGATA
>Ga0247608_10000312_pt1 | contig 83509 bp, 60 predicted proteins | sample 176DNAGHGlowgp2_FD_193490 | JGI IMG/M metagenome (GOLD analysis project Ga0247608, IMG submission 193490) | Sheep rumen microbial communities from Palmerston North, Manawatu-Wanganui, New Zealand - 1766 DNA GHGlow gp2 | ecosystem: Host-associated > Mammals > Digestive system > Stomach > Rumen ... | reverse complement strand
CTCTGGTATAGAAACCAGCACTTTTCGAAATCTTTGCTACTGAACATATTTTTGAAGTATTAATGAACAGTGCAAAGGTATATCTTTTCATTTTTTCTTGCAATACGTCAAAATTGGCTGCTTACGTCACATCGGAGAATGTGACCTAACGGGGGAATTAAAATACTACCTAAATTATGCCATACATCTTGAGCATGATATAATCATGACGGCGGCTAAGTTGCACAAGTTTCTTGGCTTCTGCCATATGCACACTGCTCAATGTTCCTTCAAACTTTCCACTTAGAAGTTTTTCTGCTGTTGCAGGTTTCAACTTTAAACATTCCAAGTAACTGTCGTGATCAATAAAAGAATAACTACCCTTTTTGATTGGAAGGAAAAACTCGTCTTCGTCAGGGCCAATATATTCTCGATTGATTTCAGAATCGAATACGACACAACCATAAACGCTCCCGTCAGCAGCAACACCCATAACAACGAAATGTTTATACCATACATCCATACCTACTGGCGGAGTAATGCCATTGGCTTCGTCGGCAGCAATCTTATAGATGTTTCCAACCTCAATTGTTTGGGTAGAACTCATGACAGTGCCTTTAGAAGTCTTTCCTGATTCTTAATGTTTTCAATCACTTTTTCGGATGCTCCAGCCGACTCTGCAATATCTTCAAGCGAATAGTGCTGACTCTTCGTAGCCAATACTCGTTTGTAGACCGACTCATGTAGATACTCCTCTATCTGAGTACGGTTCTTGCCTTCCAACTCTGCAATTGCCTTGTCCAAAGACTCTTTATCTGTCTCTGACAAATAATCCAAATTTGGCAAACGATTGGCATGAACCAAGAAGTTTCCCTTCACTGAAACAATATCGGAATAGGTGCTTGCGCTGCCATGATAAATGTTCAGCAATTCACCATATATAGCACTGGGGACTGGACCGTGCTTACGTGCGAAATAATCCAAACTAGTAACCTGATCACCCCACGTCAATAGGTTCTGGCGATCTGCACAAAAAATCGTCTTCATCAGCCTGAAATAGCCGATATCACCAGTTTTGCTCAGCACATAGAGCATCACTTCTTTAATCTTCTGACTCTGGTATTGTAAAAATATGTTGCCCATAACAATTGTCTATTCGGATGCAAAAGTACAAAAAACAAACGAAAGTTCCAAATTATTAGAAGATTTTATCCAATTTTGCTTGCAATCGCCTTCTATACACATGGAGGTCTAAAACTATCGCACCCCCGTGGGGAGGGAATGTTGCCCGGGAAAAGGGGCAGGATTATCTGGTCTTAATTATGAGAGTTTCAGACAAGAGCCTGCCCGGGAATACATAACGATTTTTTATAATAAAAATATTCTGCTTCACAGCAGTATTTTTTATATGCTAAGACATTATTTTTTTCCCCTTCTGAAAGAAGGTTTCTTCTCGACCACCCATCCCTCCTGCCAGGAAGGCTTCCAACCACTCTTCAAACTTCTCGCCAATCCTTGGCAAGACGCTTAGATCAGGTGCCGACAATGCGGCACTCTACACTAAGGTAAAATCGACCATCAAAGGATCGATTTTAGAATTTATCGGCTGGCGCATAGAAGAAGCCATCTAAAGACCAATTATAGATAAAATCAAGCACGGGAATTCTCTTCTTGATAAGAAGATATTATTGTCTCAATTTGAGTTGTTAAAGTGGGAATGATGTTCTTGGCAACATCCCATACAATATAGTAATTAACTCCCATATAGTCGTGGACAAGTTTATCACGCATACCTGCCATCTCGCGCCAAGAAATACTCTGCCAAGCATATTTTACATCAGCAGGAATCTTCTTGGTTGCTTCTCCTATTATAGAAAGACTACGCGTGACAGCCCGTTTCAAAGTCTCATCACTCAAGAATTGCTCTTGTTGCATGTCTGGAAGAATTACCGAACATACATAATGGCATTCATCAAGTATATGCTGAAGATATGGAAGATAAGACTTATACATATTCAACTTCATTCAAGATTGCCTCACCAATATATGGACTTAGACCTTTCTTCGTAACTACATCAAGTTTTACTTTTCCAAATGCATTCTGAAGAATATTACAAGCATCCATAAAATTAAGATATGTCTCCTGACCGGCATTAAAGTCTATCAAAATATCTATGTCGCTCTTAGGCGTGTTTTCGCCACGAACTGTAGAGCCAAACAAACCCAACTGAGAAACACCCACTGCCATCAGGGGAGTTTTCAGTGAAGACAAACGATTCATGACCGATTTCTTGTTCATATCTTTTGCAATTTGGGGGCAAAGATAGGGAAAAAAAACGAAAGTACCAAATTTTTTATTAGGATAAACCTAATAATGGCTTTAGGTCGTCTTCTTTGTGGAAGATATAGGCGGTGGTGCAACAGAAGGCGAGGAAAAGGAAGACGAGGCACATGATGGCACGCTTGGGACCAGTCTTCTTCACGGGAACGGTGGCGGACTGCAGCGTGGTGAAGGCAGGGGTGTCTTCCTGCACCTTTGCCTCGGCAGCCAAGAGTTGGGCAGCGACCTGGGTAAAGGCATTGTACTGAATCTGCATGTCGTTCTCGAGTTCAACCTGACGCTGACGGACGGTCTGCAGGATGATGTCGTTGTTGGCATCGACAAACTCAGCATAGAGGCGACGTGCCTTGTCATAACGAGCCTTGGTCTCGGCATAGAGTTTTTTGTTGTACTCCAAATCGACACGAGCCTTGCGGGTACGGTAGTCGGTGATGAAGTTCTGCAGGCGGGTCTTGACGGTATCGGCCATCGTGGCACAAATGACAGGATCCTGATCTTTGACGTTAATCGTAATCACCATCGTCTTCTTATCCACATCGCAGACAATGTTTTCATCAATAGCCTTCACAATCTCAGTTTGTTCTTCACTCAGACGGAAGGGATTGACACCTGTGGTCTCTTCCTCTTCCTTGCCCGTAATCCAGTTCTTGACATATTTGATGCCATCACCAATACCTTTGAAGATATAAGACCACCAAGGCTTGGACTGCTCGTTCTCCATATAGTCGTAGTAGGACATCGTGCGGTCGGGTTCGTCCTCGTCACCCTCAATGGTTACAGGGACGGGGAACAGGGAGGTCTTGAAGTCCACGCTGTTCATCAGGTCGGGATACAAAGTTGGGAACAGGGCCTCCGTGCCCATGCCACCTAAATTTGCACTTCCAAGGTTCACGCCGAAACTGCTGGCAAGGCTCAACAGGCCGCTCTTGCTTGAACTGGTAGAGGACATCTCGGGGGAGAGTTTCACCTCGCAGTTGTAGTAGTTGGGAATGCTCAGCATAATGAAGGCAGCGACAACAAAGGTTATTGGTAACACTTTGTAATATAGCCTTCTATGCTTTAGAATGTCAGCAAAGAGTTTACCGAAATCAATAGAAGAGTCTTCCTCAACCACAGATTCCACAGATTGCACAGATTTATTCAAATTTTCTTCCATAGGGCTTACAATTTAGTGAGGGCGACGACGAGGGTGGCGATGGAGGCGAGGGGGGTCAGGCCGGTGAGGATGGTTTCCCATTTGATTGGATCGTGGTGTTTCTTGGACGGAACAATGATTTCACAACCTGGTTCGGGTTTGGCACCGTCTTTCTTCAGGCCAATCGTACCGTTCTGATAGACAATGAAGGTCTTGGACTTCTTGGCACGGTCACCATAGCCACCAGCCTGCTCTACATAGTGCTTGATGTTCTTTCCACTCTCGAAGAATACCGTATTGGGGAACATCACGTCACCTGAGATCTTCACAATCGGGTCGTACTCCGGCACGAAGATACGGTCACCCTCACGCAGCAGGACATCGGCATCGCTGCCGGGGTTCTTCAGGGCAGCCTCCAAGTCAATGGCAACAGGATAGTTGTTGTCCAAATCCATCTTATTCCAGGCAACAGAGTCACGCTGGTCTGTCAGAATGTTCCGGATATTCTCAAGCATCAGACGTCTGCGCAGGCGCTCCTCATCATTGGTGGTACGCACAAGACGTGCTCCTTTCAGATAGGCATCCTCCGTCACGCCGCCTGCCATATTGATGGCGTCACTCAGGCGCATGTTTTTACTTGCCAGTGTGAAATTGCCCTCGTAATTGACCTCACCGTTGACCGTGATGTTACGGGCAGTGCTGAAGGCCGGGCTCTTGCGGACGTGCACCACATCGTAGGGCTCCAACGTGAAGTTGCGCTGTCCGTCAATTACCAGACCGTCCTTCAACTCGAAGGTATAGGTCTTGGCTATCTCACGGGTCTTCGCCGTGGCATGCGGATCGAGGATACGACGTGACACATCGACCTTGGCCAGAGAGGCCTGGTCTCTCAGACCACCGGCCATCACAATCAGATCCTCAATGGTTACGTTGTCAGCATATTCGTATGTGCCGGGGCTCATCACCCAACCGGTTATCGTTAATGTGCGCTCCTGGCGCAGGTCCTCCTGCGTCATGATGAAGAGCACATCCTCATTCTGCAAGGGGACGTCAGCCACCGTGCCTGCCATAATGCCCTGTACGTCGATGGGGAGCACCTCCAATGAGCGGTCTGCCTTCAGGCGGTGCAGCACGGCATGGCTCGTGAAGGCATCCTCGGTCAGACCCTCGGCAGCCTCAACTAGCGTCTTCACGCTGTTGATGTTCGTGCCCAGTTGGAACTGGCCCGGGCGGAACACGGCTCCCTTGATCTCCACCATGTTCTCATAGCGGTTGATCATGCCATCGACGGTGACGGCATCACCATCCTCCACCTTGAAGTCGGCCATGTCGAACTCGTTGACATTGTAGACCTGATAGCGCTCGCCGGTCTGGCGCACCAGACGGACGCTCTTCTTATGGGCATCGCCCGTGAAGCCACCTGCATATTTCAGCAGCGTGGCAACAGACTCGTCCTTGCGCATCTCGTAGAACATCGGGCGCTTGACATTACCCGTGATGCCCACCAGAGAATGGTAGGGCTCCACCTGAATGACATCGTTGTCCTGCAACATGATATTGCCTGCCAGACGGCCGTTCAGGATATAGTCGTACAGGTCGACCACCGTCACCAGACGGCCATTGCGGAACACCTTGATGCTACGAAGTGTACCAAGGCTACTTGTACCGCCTGCACGGTAGAGGGCATAGAACACATTGGCAAAGGCGGAGAGATGGTATGTACCAGGGGCACGAACCTCACCCATGATGTTCACCTGGATGGTGCGGGTGTTACCTACGGTCACGCGCAGATTGCTGGTCTGGTAGCGTGAACCAATCGTATTGCGCAGTTTGGCCTGTGCGGCAGCCACCGTCAGTCCGCTCAGGCGGATGGGGCCATAGCCAGAGACGGTGATCGTTCCCTCAGGGGAGATGGTATGAACCAGTGTGTGCTGGGAGGCACCATAGATATCGACCACGACCTGGTCGCCTGTACCCAAGACGTATGTATCGGGTATCGGCATATTCTCGTTCGGCTGGAAACTCGGGTTGGCCTGACGGAAGATGTCACGACCGAAGACACGCTTGCCCTGAGCATCGGGAGCCACACCCTGCGTGGCCTGCACGTCGTGCTCCACCTCCTGTACTTCCTCGGCGGCATCGGCATAGACCTCACCCGTGGTACCGCGCTTGGCAGTGGTCAGTTCCTGAGGAGCGGCCTGGTCGGAGTTACCCGTCATACGGTCAGCAGCCATCTTAACAGCACCATCAGCGGCACGGCTCTTGCCGGCACTGCTGATCTGGGAGTCGTACTGGTTGCGTAGGCGGCGGATCTGGTCGATCTTCACGCCGCGGGACATCAGTTTGGTCACAATCTGGGACTGGCTGGTGCCGGCCTTGGCTTCAGAGGCAATGAAATTGATCACCTGCTGGTCGCTCATGCCCTGGGCTGACGACAGCAGCGGCATTGCCGTTACTAAAATCAAAAAAACAAGTTTTTTCATAAAATATATTTTACTACTTAATTTTTTCGAGGAAGGTGGTGGGGATGTAGGCGGTGGTGATGAGGGCGTTGAGACCGCGGATCTCGATGGCAACACGCTGCTGGCGCGCCACACGAACCACACGACCAATGATACCCTCAAAAGGACCGTCGGTGACACGCACCTCGTCGTTGGACAGGAACTTGCACTTCTCGGGAGAGACAACCATCACATGCTCATCATGCAAGGAGGTGGCCCGGATGAGACGCTCCATGTCCCTGCCCTGCACCACCAAGGGCGGATTGCCACCACCAAGGGCTATCTTGAAATGGTCGTAATAGAAGGTGATGTACTTCAACTGCGGGGTGTCATCGACATATTTCCGCGCCTGCTCCTCCGTGAGATAGGCAAACACCAGGTTGAGCAGAGGCGCCAGGATGCGGTGCTTCTTGCCATCTTGACGCACATCGCGCCACACCATCGCCACATAGGCATAGGTGCCGTGCTCAATGAGGTAATCGGCCACCTGCATGGTGTGACCATATAATATACGGTACACGTACCATAATTTATCAGGGGCGGGGACGTACTCTACCGACACCCCTGTTTTGGAACTCTTTACCGAGGGGAAGGCATAGGAGGCAAGTCCTAAGCGTGGTGTGGGATCCGGGATATTAGCATTATACAACGCGTTCATATCGGACTCTTCTATGACTGCCAGAGGGTTCTGGCGAAGACATAAAAAAGACGTGGAACTTTCTCTGTTGTCCGTTCCACGAACTGAGGCTCTCGCATTGCCTATTGAAGTTGAACAGACAACGTCAGAGCCCACGCCGATATGAATATAGTACACCCTCAAAGGGGTATGCGTATAAACACATCCCGAGGACATCTACCGTTGCTATGTCCAAGACTTCAATAACTGTAATTTGCGAGATTTCAGTTCGTCTCGAACAAAGCGCTAAGTAAACGCCTTTCTATGTCTGAAAACCCGCTACCCACCCTACCGCTTCAGGGTCTTGACCTTCCGCTCGACGCAGACACGCGGGAATTCGTTTGCAAAGATACAAAGAATATTTTAATTATATTTATTCTATTAGGAAAAATTACAAAATATTTGGTTGTTTGATGATTTATTGCTAATTTTGCGGTCGAAAAAAAAATAAAACAATGATTGAGCGTATAGAATTTGAGAATGCCCGTGCCGATATCCTCTGTTTCGATAACGGCACGGAAGTCAGGGAATACCACGCCATGATACATGTCAGCCAGAAAAGGCTGCCATACGCCCAGCAACTGGAGGCCGTGATGAATGCCTACCAGGGACTGCTGGACCGTCTGAAGGATACACAGGCCGTGTTTAAGCGCTACTTCCTCAGCGACGCCGCCAACCAGGCCGACGACATCGTGGTGGCCGACGTGACCGACTGTGCCAAGAGCATCATCGAACAGGCACCCCTCGACGGCACGAAGGTGGCCCTCTGGGTCTATCTGATGTCGGGCGTGCAGACTGGGATGACCAAAAGCGGACTCTATGAGGCGCGCCACGGACAGTTCCGACACCTGTGGAATGCCAGTGCCCATAACCTCGCCGCCAACTCAGAATACCAGATGCGCCTGCTCTTCAACGAGTATGTGATGCAACTGGCGGAAGAGGGCTGCAAACTGGCAGACAACTGCATCCGCACATGGCTCTTCGTGAACGACATCGACCTGAACTACGGAGGCGTGGTGCGTGCCCGCAACCAGGTGTTCTTTACACAGGGACTGACCGTACACACCCACTTCATCGCCTCAACGGGCATCGGGGGACGGCAGCAGGATCCCAACGTGCTGGCACAGATGGACAACTATGCCATCGATGGTATTAATAAAGAACAGGTACATTATTTATATGCGCCCACTCACCTGAACCGCACCAGCGACTACGGGGTGAGTTTTGAGCGAGGCACCTACATCGACTATGCCGACCGACGCCATGTGTTTATCTCCGGCACCGCCAGCATCAACAACAAGGGCGAGATCCTGTTCCCGAAGGATGTGGAGAAACAGACACGCCGGTTGTGGGAGAATGTGGAGGCCCTGCTGAAAGAGGCCGACTGCACCTACGACAACGTGATGGAGATGGTGGTCTATCTGCGCGATGTGGCGGACTACGAGATTGTGAAGGCGCTCTATGAGGAACGGTTCCCCGACAAGCCTTACGTCATCACCCTCGCACCCGTCTGCCGGCCAGGATGGCTCGTCGAGATGGAGTGCATGGCCGTCAAACAACAAGACATGCCGGGCGTCCCGGCCTTCTAAAATAAAAAATCCCGCCGTTGGCGGGATTTTTTTATTTGGCATAAGCAACGCTTCGCGTTTCGCGGATGACGGTGATCTTCACCTGACCCGGATAAGTCATCTCATTCTGAATCTTCGTGGCAATCTCACTAGAGAGCGCCTCGGTCTCGGCATCGCTCATCTTGTCGGCACCGACGATGACACGCAACTCACGACCAGCCTGGATGGCGTAGGTCTTGGTAACGCCCGGATAACTCATGGCGATGGCCTCCAAGTCGTTCAGACGCTTGATATAGGCCTCCACAATCTCACGACGGGCACCGGGACGGGCACCACTGATGGCATCGCACACCTGTACGATGGGCGCTAGGAGCGTCTGCATCTCCATCTCGTCGTGGTGGGCACCGATGGCATTGCAGATATCGGGCTTCTCCTTGAACTGCTCGGCAATCTTAGCACCATAGAGGGCGTGAGGCATCTCACTCTCCTCATCGGGCACCTTACCGATATCGTGCAACAGTCCGGCACGCTTGGCCTTCTTCGGGTTCAGACCGAGTTCGGAGGCCATGACGGCACAGAGGTTGGCGGTCTCACGGGCATGCTGCAACAGGTTCTGTCCGTAGGATGAACGGTATTTCATCTTACCGATGATACGGATGAGTTCGGGGTGCAGACCATGGATGCCAAGGTCGATGGCGGTGCGCTTACCCGTCTCGATAATCTCGTTGTCGAGTTGTTTCTTCACTTTGGCGACCACCTCCTCGATACGGGCGGGGTGGATACGGCCGTCGCTCACCAACTGGTGGAGGGCCAGGCGACAGGTCTCACGGCGCACCGGGTCGAAGCCGCTGATGACGATGGCCTCGGGGGTGTCGTCCACGACGATCTCCACACCGGCAGCAGCCTCCAAGGCGCGGATATTTCTGCCTTCACGACCGATGATACGGCCCTTCACCTCGTCGTTGTCGATATGGAACACGCTGACGGAGTTCTCGATGGCTGTCTCAGTGGCCACACGCTGGATGGTCTGGATGACAATCTTCTTGGCCTGCGCATCGGCATTGAGTTTCGCCTCGTCCATGATCTCGTTGATATAACTGGCGGCGGCGGTCTTGGCCTCGTCCTTCATCGACTCCACCAAGCGATTCTTGGCTTCCTCGGCACTCAGCCCTGACACCTCTTCCAGTTTCTCGCGCTCCTTGAGTTGCATCTTCTCCAGTTCCTCGGCCTTGACAGAGAGCAGTTTCTTCTCGTTGTCAACACGCTGCTGCTGGTTGTCGAGTTCGTTCTTACGACGACCGAGTTCCTCCTGACGCTGGTTCAGCGAGATCTCGCGCTGCTTCAGTTTGTTCTCACTCTGCTGGATCTGCTGGTTGCGCTGCTGCACTTCCTTCTCCAACTCACTCTTCTTGTTGAGGAACTTCTCCTTCACCTCAAGGAGTTTTTTCTCTTTAATCACCTCAGCCTCTTTCGTGGCTGTATCAATCATTTCCCGGTATTTGCCCTTGAGGACATAGCGGAAAACCAGATATCCGCAGACACCTCCAAGTGCGAGGGCGCCTGCAGCAATCAGCAATACAAAAATTAAATCCATAAAAAATCTATGTTGTTAAAATAATATTCTCACTTCAGAGCCTCCTCGATGTCGGAAGTCAACTTCTTGAGAATATCATTATAGGGGACTGTGTCGTTCTTCCGATGTTCCCGCTCATAGAGCAGCGCAATGTCGATGAGGGTCATCAGCGAGATGGTGTGCTCGCCCTTCTTACCCTTATAGGCCTGCGCATACGCATTGTAGCGGTCGGTGATGAGTTTGGCGGCAGCGCGGTAGAACTCCTCGTCCTCCCGGTTCACCGTCACCGCTATCTCCTCATCATAGACGTGCAGTCGGATATGTAGTTTCTCGTTGTTCACTTCTGCCATCGCTTCTGCTCTTAATTCTCAATTCGAATCACTGTTCGTCGCTTAAGATAGCAATGCACTTGTTCACATCCCTGATCAGTTTGGCCACGCGCGCCTTGGCACTCTCCAGGTCGCCGTCGGTGATTTCCATCATCTTTGCCATCTTCAGGGCGTTATAGTCCTCATCCGCCTGAGCCAACTTTGCCTGCAGTTGCTTCATGTCCTGCTCGTTCTTCTCCACCATCACATAGAGGTCTGCATTCTCCTTCTTCAGTTCCTGGAACCGATGGAGCAAGTCCCGTACGCGGGTCTGAAAAGTGGCAATTGTCTGCTCGTTTGAAGTCATGACGTAACGTTTTATCCTACAAAAGTATGCAAAAGTAATGAAAAGCGAAAAGTGAAAAGTGAAAAGTTGGATTTCTTTACGTTTATTTAACTTTTCGCCCCTTCACAATTCATTCTTCTTTCTTTTTCGGTTCTTTTTTCGCCAGCATCACGACCTTATAGACGAAGTTGGTGATCCACTGCTGTGAGAAGCCCAGGCGCTGACTGTACTGACGGACAGCCACCACCGACTTGAGCACGGCTGGGTCGGAATAGTCGTTCTTGTTGAAGATGTCGTTCACCGTCTTCTCCGTCATTGTGTAGAGCGCCTTCTTCAGGAATCCCGGCAGACGGAGTTTGAACTTCATCAGGTTGCCCGTCAGCATCATCAGTTCCTGCGTGAAGCCCTGGAACTGCACCAGGTAGGTCTGTGCGTCCTGCACCTTCTTACAGCGCTTGCGGAGGCTGGAGTCGATCTCCTTGAAGAAGTCGTCGTCCATGCCGTACATGCTCTTCAGCATGTTCTTGCAGCGGCTGCGCTCACCCACACCTAATTTATTATTCACCGTAGGCACCTTCAAGGTAGCCTTGAACACGCGGAGGTCAGGCAGGGCAGCCAGGTTGGTGATGCCGAGGTCGGCAGCCATCGCCGCCTGGAAATACACGCGGATCAGCGTCATGAAGTCCTCCATGCCGCCGACCTTCTGCTCTGCCTCTTTCTTTCCGAAAATCTTATTCCAAAAACTCATTTCTTACTAATTTTGCTCTAATTTGGCTGCAAAAGTACGAAAAAAAACACAAATTTCATAGAATTCACTAATTAATTTTAATTTACGAACACGGATTATATGGATTATAAGGATTTTTTGTAATTTTGCAGCAAAATATAAATATTGCAGTTATGAAAGGAATAGTATTAGCCGGCGGTTCTGGAACCCGCCTCTACCCCATCACCAAGGGGATCAGTAAACAGTTGATTCCGATCTTCGACAAACCGATGATCTATTATCCCATCTCCGCCCTGATGCTGGCAGGCATCCGCGAGATCCTGATTATCTCGACACCCCACGACCTGCCCGGATTCAAGCGTCTGTTAGGCGACGGCTCCGACATCGGCGTGCAGTTCGAATATGCCGAACAGCCCTCACCCGACGGACTGGCACAGGCCTTCATCATCGGAGAGAAGTTCATTGGCGACGACTGCGCCTGCCTCGTCTTAGGCGATAACATCTTCTACGGTTCTGGTTTCACAGGACTGCTGAAGCAGAGTGTAGAGAATGCCGAGAAGCACGGACTCGCCACCGTGTTCGGCTACTATGTGAACGACCCCGAGCGCTACGGCGTGGCAGAGTTTGATGCCGACGGCAACTGTCTCAGCATCGAGGAGAAGCCCGAGCACCCGAAGTCCAACTATGCCGTCGTGGGCCTCTACTTCTATCCCAACAGTGTGGTGGACATCGCCAAGCATATCAAGCCCTCCGCCCGCGGGGAGTTGGAGATCACCACTGTCAACCAAGAGTATCTCGCCCAGAAGAAACTCAAGGTACAGACCTTGCAGCGCGGTTTTGCATGGCTCGACACCGGTACCCACGACTCGCTCTCAGAAGCCTCCACCTTCATCGAGGTCATCGAGAAGCGCCAGGGACTGAAGGTGGCCTGCCTGGAAGAGATTGCCTTCAAGCGCGGCTGGATCACCAAGGAGCAGTTGACTGAAGTGGCGAAGCCGATGGCGAAGAACGACTACGGCAAATATCTGCTCACCCTCGTGAAATAAAGGAAAAAATAACAGTTTTCGTCGTTTTTTGAAGATTTTTGGCTAAAAAGTTTGGTAGTTTCAATGAAAATGCCTACTTTTGTCCCCGAATTATTAACAATTAAAACCATTATTGCCTATCGAAACAGACTTTACTCAATTACAAAATTAATTGAAGTATGAGTACTTTTAAGGAAATGTCCGACGAAGAGTTGGCATTGCTTTACGTAAATGGTAATAATAAAGCATTCGACGAACTGCTTTCGCGTGTCCAAGACAAGATCTTCACCTATATCATGTATATGGTGAAAGATGAAGAAATGGCCAACGACCTGTTTCAGGAAACGTTTATCAAGGCCATCACCAAACTGCAGAACGGATCCTACACCGATTCGGGTAAGTTCGTGTTCTGGGTGATGCGCATTGCCCACAACGTGATCATCGACCGGTACCGGGAGATCAAGGGCGAACACATCATCGAGCCCACGAAGGACAACGATCTGGAGAACCTGAGAGGCGCCTCGGTGCTCGACACCTACCGGGAGAGTGAGATGGTGAACGAACAGGTGAAGCAGGACGTGAAGCGACTGATGAATGCCCTGCCGGAGACACAGCGCGAGGTGGTCTATATGCGCTTCTTCCAGCAGATGTCGTTCAAGGAGATTGCCGAAGAGACAGGCGTGAGCATCAACACCTCACTGGGTCGTATGCGCTATGCGCTCATCAACCTGAGGAAGTTGACGAGACAGCATCGCGTGAATCTGAACTTAGAGTGAGCGGAGGTCGCGGATTACCTGTTCGGGATCCTTGGCACCAAACACATAACTGCCGCTGACGAGCACATCGACACCGGCTGCCACGAGGCGTGGAGCCGTCTCGCCCTGCACACCGCCATCGACCTCTATCAGTGTCTGACAACCTTTTTCCGTTATCAGCCGGCGCAGGCGCTTCACCTTCTCGATGGTGTTCTCGATGAACTTCTGTCCACCGAACCCGGGATTGACGCTCATCAGCAGCACCATCTCCACATCGGAGATGATATCCTCCAAGAGCGATACGGGCGTCGAGGGATTCAGCGTGACGGCGGCCTTCATGCCGGCATCGTGGATCTCCTGGATGGTGCGATGAAGGTGGACCGTCGCCTCGAGATGCACATTCATCATCATGGCACCGAGTTTGGCCGTCCGCTGGATATACCGCTCAGGGCAGTCGATCATGTAGTGGACATCGAGGGGTTTGGTACAGGCCTTGGCCACAGCCTCTAACACGGGGAAGCCAAAGGAGATGTTGGGAACGAACGAGCCGTCCATCACGTCGAGGTGAAGCCAGTCGGCCTCACTGCGGTTGATCATCTGTATGTCGCGGTCGAGATGAAGGAAGTCGGCAGCGAGCAATGAAGGGGATACTAATGCCATAATCCTTAGTTCAGGCTCAGGGCCTGATTATTGTTACTAACGCGATAGGTGTAAGCGAACTGACGAATCACGTTGAGCGTCTGCTCACGGGGTTTGAATGTTTCTGGAGTAAAATGCTTCATAGGCAATCTTATTTTTTTTAAACACGGATTATATGGAGTCCATCTTTAGTAGAAACGAACGATACACCTGATTTATTGTATCCAGCCACAGATTTCACAGATTTTCACAGATGGTATGATTTACACTGAGTTGCCGGATTTGACGCAATGGGATTCTGTGAGGTTCTTACAGCCATTCAGAAAGTCCTTTGCAGACATCTTTTTCTTGCCTGCCATCTGGAGTTCCAATATCTCTACCAGTTCACCATCTTTGGCCGTAATATAGAGTCTCTTATTCTCCACAATAATTGTGCCGGCAGCCACCTCACGGGAGATACCAGATACATCAACCTTATACAATTTCAACACAGACTGCTTTCCATCCAAATCAACCAATGTCGTCCAAGCACCAGGATAGGGGCTCAGCCCACGGACGAAGTCATAAACCTGCTTGGCCGGCTGGTTCCAGTTGATATCGCAGGTTTCCTTGAAGATTTTAGGGGCAGGCCGCAATGTCTGTCCGGCGGTCAGCAACTGTTCCTGTGGGATACTCTGCGGATGGCCATCGGCAGCGATGATGCGTTCCAATGTTTCGAGACAGATGTCTGCCCCGAGGTGCATCAGTCCGTCATAGACATATTCCACATTGGCGGTATCGGGGATGTCGAAGGGCTTCTGCATGATAATACGGCCCGTATCGATGTCGTGATCGAGGAAGAAGGTGGTCACCCCTGTCTGTGTCTCACCGTTGATGACAGCCCAGTTGATGGGGGCTGCCCCACGATACTGCGGCAACAGAGCCGCATGCACATTGAAGGTACCATACTCTGGCATCGCCCAGACCACTTCGGGCAGCATCCGGAAAGCCACTACCACCTGTAGGTTTGCCTGATAACTGCGCAACGTATCGACAAAGTCGGGGTCTTTCATCTTCGCCGGCTGCAACACGGGAAGGTTATGCTCCAAGGCGTACTTCTTCACCTCCGAAGGCTGCAATTCGTTCTGATGCCGCCCGACTGGTTTATCTGGCTGCGTCACCACAGCCACCACATTATAATCGTTGTCCACCAGCGCCTTCAGTGTCTCCACCGCAAACTCCGGTGTTCCCATAAACACGATTCTCAAATCTTCTTTCCTCATCTATTACTAGGTTTTATTGTTTAAACTAAATTTTTTTTAAAAACATGATTGTTGTCTTCCATATAATCCTTATAATCCGTGTTTATAAAAATCATCCGTGTTAAAAAAATCAGTCCTCCGACAAATCATGTACCATCTTGCGATAGAGGGTGTAGAGGCGCTGGCGAGAGATGTAGCCCTTGAGGTGGTTCTCGGTATCGAGCACGGGAAGCCAGTCGGCATGCGTGCGGTCGAAGGTACGCATCACCTCCGCCATCGGAATACTGTCATACAACGTGGCCTTGGGCTCGATCATCAGTTGCGAGGCCGTGAAGTGATGGTAGAGTTCGATGCGGAACATCACGTTGCGGATCTTCATGATCTCAACTTCACCGAGGAGCATTCCACCGGCATCGAGCACGGGCAACACAGAGGTGTGACTGCGACTGACCTTCTGTACGATCTGTCCCAGTTCCATGTCAGGCGAGACATGATCGAAGTCGCGCTCGATCACAGAGTCGAGGTTCATCAGCGTCAGCGCAGCATGGTCGGTATGGTGGGTGAGGAGTCGGCCTTCCTTCGCCAGGCGTGCCCCGTAGATGCTGTGGGGCTCGAAGATGATGATGGTGAGATAGGAGCAGACACTGACCATCATAAGCGGCAGCAACAGGTCGTAGCCACCCGTCAGTTCGGCAATCAGGAACATACCTGTCAACGGGGCATGCATCACCCCCGACATCACACCAGCCATGCCCATCAGGGCGAAGTTCTTCTCGGGGATGTAAACACCTAACTGGTAGATGTTCCAGAGGCGCGAGAAGAGAAAGCCCGTGAAGCAGCCGACAAACAGACTCGGTGCGAATGTACCGCCACAGCCGCCACCACCGTTTGTGGCCGACGTGGCGATGACCTTCATCAGGATGACCAGCGTGATATAGATCAGCAGGATACTCCCCTCGCCTGCGAACATCGAGTTGTTGAGAATCTGGTTCCAGTCGGCCTCCGTGCGTCCGTTCAGCAACAGGTTGATGCTGCTGTAGCCTTCGCCGTAGAGTGCCGGGAAGCAGAATATCAGGAGACTCAGCACCGAACCGCCGATGGCGAGTTTGATGTGCGGATGGTTCTTGTAGCGGGCAAACACACCCTCGCAGGCACTCATCATCCGGATGAAATAGAGGGAGACGAGACCACAGGAGACGCCCAGCAACAGACAGGCAGGGATGCGCTGTACCGACCACTCGCTGTCGAGATGGAAGGTGAAGAGAGCCGCATCGCCGCTGAAGATATAGGTGAAGCAGGTGGCTGTGACACACGACACAAGGATGGGCAGCATCGCCGACATCGTCATGTCGATCAACAACACCTCGACCGTAAACACCAGACCTGCTATCGGCGCCTTGAAGATACCGGCGATGGCTCCTGCCGCACCACAGCCCACCAGCGTCATCAGCATCTTACGATCCATGTGGAAAGCCTTCCCCAGATTCGAACCGATGGCAGAGCCCGTCAGCACGATCGGCGCCTCAGCACCCACAGAGCCACCGAAACCGATGGTGATGGCAGAGGCAATCACCGACGACCAACAGTTGTGCGACTTCAGTCGCGACTTGTTCATCGAGATGGCATAGAGGATACGGGTGATGCCGTGGGAGATATCATCCTTGACGATATAACGCACGAACAAAGAGGTGAGGTAGATACCGATGACGGGATAGACAAGGTAGAGCCAGTTGGCACGCGACGTCTCGAAGCCACTCGTCAACAGCATCACTATCTGGTTGATGATCCAGTGGAGCGTGAAGGCTGCCACAGCAGCAAAGAAACCCACCAACAGCGCAAGGACGAGCATGAACATCCGCTCACTGACGTGTTCGACACGCCACGCGTGCAGACGTTCAAAGAATCCAGGTTTCGCCGTAGATACTGCTGCCTCCATGATTTACTTCCTGATGATGGCAACCTCTCCGTTCTCACGCAGTCGGATGATGGCCGAGGGGGTATGGGGCTTATGTTCCTGTCGACGAGACCAACAGACATAATCCACCGCATCGAGGATGCGCTGGTCGATGTCACAGTAGTTCTGTGCCGCAGGCTCGCCACTGATATTCGCCGAGGTTGAGACGATGGCTTTCTGGAAACGGTAACAGAGTTCCTTCGAGAACGGCTCGTTGGTGATGCGGATACCAATCGAGCCGTCTTCGGCGATGAGGTTCGGGGCCAGGTTGATGGCACCGTCCAATATCAATGTCGTGGGCCGGGGATTACAAATCCCCGACAACTCCTGAGGTGAATTGAGGCTGTCGATGAGTTGCCAGGCGACCTCGGGCACATTGCGGATGTAGCGCTGCATACGGGCATCGCTGTCCACGAGACAGATGAGCGCCTTCGAGTCGTCACGCTGTTTGATCTCATACACTCGTTTGACGGCCTCGGCATTCGTCGCGTCGCAGCCGATGCCCCAGACGGTGTCGGTGGGATAGAGGATCACCCCACCCTTCCGCATCGTCTCTACAGCCAGTCGGATATCTTCTTCTCTTGTCATTGGGATATCGAAGGCATTACTTTGTGCCGCCGCCGAGGGCGATGTAGAGGGCGATGACCGCCTGGGTTCCCTTGTACATGTTTGCAGCCTCACTAAGTTGCGCGTTGAGCAGACTCTCCTGGGCAGTGAGCACTTCGAGGTAACTGGCCTTGCCGTTGTCCATCAACTCATGGGTGCCGGTATAGGCATCATAAAGCACCTGCACCTGACGGTGGTAGTAGGCATGCTTCTCGCGGGCAGCCTGACAGTCAGCCATAGCCTCATTCACCTGATTGCCGGCATCGATGACAGTCTGCACATATTTCTTCTGCAAGTCTTCCTGGGTCAACTGCTGGATTTTCAGGTTTGCCTTCAACTGACCACGTGCGAAGATAGGCTGGGTAAGTTGTCCGACGGCATTCAGGAGTATCTTGCCCGGATTGACAATCAGGCCTCCGTTATTGGTCCAGCCGGCACTACCGGTGAGCATGATGCTGGGGAAGAAGGCAGAGCGGGCGGCCTGCACATTATAGAAAGCCTCTTCCATAGCGTGATTGGCCATACGGATATCAGGACGAAATTCAAGCATGGTGGCAGGCACACCGATCTTCAGGAACTGCGTATCGAACATACGCTGACCGGTCTCGGAGTCAGGATGATTCGGGTTGGCGGAAAAGCCCCAGTTCTCGCGCTCGATGTGCTGCGGTGTTCCGGCCAGCAGACGACTGATGGCATTCTCAGTGGCAAGGATGTTACGGCGCGTATCGACAATCTGTGTCTTGATGTTCAGGTAAGACGACTCCATCTGGTTGACAGCGGTGGAATAGGCCTTGCCATTCTCCCAGAGTGACTTCTGGGTTTCCAGTGAGGCATTCCAGAGACTGTCGGTCATGGTGAGGATGGCCAGTTGGCGGTCGAGTAACTGCAGCATGTAGTACTGCTGGGCGGTGGTAGAAATGAGATTGGCGCGTATCGCCTCCTCACCCATCTGAGCCTGTAGGAGCACGGCCTGCGCGGCGCGTTTCTTGTTGGTAATGGAACCAAACACATCGACATCCATCGACAGTTGCAACGGCAGGGTGTAGGTTTTAGACCACGGGTTGTCGTCGAACTTAGACAATGTGCCTTGCGGCGAGAAATAGAGCGACGGCAGGTAGGCCATCTTCGCAGTCTTCAACGAGGCCTCGCTTTTCTCCACTGCGATGCGGGCAGAGTTCAGGTCGGTATTGTTGGCCAGCACCTGTTCGATGAGTTGTTGAAGCAGGGGGTCGGTAAAGAACTCACGCCACGACATCTGTGCGAGGGACTCACCTCCCCCGCTGGTGGCACCGCCATCCATAAGGCCGAAGGCATCAACAGGTGTTTCCACCGTCTGATTATACTTATCGTAAAGGCCGCAGCCCGTGAGCATCACACACAGGGCCAAAGCGATGATATTGCTTAGTCTTTTCATGATTTATTCCTCCTCAGTTTTAAGTGCGACTTCTTTCCCCTGGAATTTCTCATGCATCTTCTGGAACACCATGAAGAAAGCAGGGACGACGAACAGCAAGGCGAGGGTACCGACACTCATACCGCCGATGACGCCAAGGGCCAGGGCACGGTTGCCGTTGGCACCAGCACCACCCTCGATGACGAGCGGAATCATACCGATAATCATCGTGGCCACCGTCATCAGAATCGGACGTAGGCGCTCCTGACAGGCAGCAAAGGCCGCATCGCGGATGCTCATGCCCTGGGCACGGCGCTCAGAGGCAAACTCGGTGATCAGGATGGCCGTCTTGGCCAGCAGACCTATCAGCATGATGACACCTGTCTGCAGGTAGATGTTGTTGTCCATGCCCGGCAGACCCAGTTGGTTGCCAAAGAAGGCGAACACGAAAGCACCCATCAGGCCGAACGGCACGCTGAACAGCACGGCCCACGGAGTGAACCACGAGTTGTAAAGCGAGGCCAGGATGAGGTAAATGAGAATGGCGCAGATGACATAGATGAGAGCCGTGGCGTTAGAGCCGGCAGCCTCCTCCAGTTCGCGCGACATGCCACTATACTCGAAGGTAGCCGTGTTGGGCATCGTCTCCTTGAACACCTCGGCAATGGCTTTGTGGGCGTCACCCTCAGTGTAGCCGCTACCAGTCGTGATGTAGCAAGTGATGTTCTGGAACAGGTTGAAGTGTTCGATATTGGCAGGACCGACAATCTGCTTCAGACTGACGAACTCAGCGATAGGTGCCATCTTGCCGCCCTTCACCTGTACGAAGATGTTTTGTAACGATGAGGGATCGAGACGGTATTCGGGCGAGGCTGCGGCCATGATGCGGTAGACTTTACCAAACTGGTTGAAGTTGCCTATGTAAGCACCGCCGCAGAAGGAGCCCAGCGTATTGAGTACATCAGCAGGCGATACGCCGGCGCGGTCGCACTGGGCAGCATCGACATCGACTTGATACTTCGGGAAACGCTCGGAGTAGGTTGACATGGCGGAGGCTATCTCTGGACGTTCTGAGAGCTTGGCAAGAAAGTGCTCGGTATGCTGGGCAAATTCCGACAGGTTGCCGTCGGTGGGGTCCTCCACCACGAGGCTCACGCTGTTACTCGTGCCATAGCCGGGAATCTGCGGCATCTGGAAGGGTAGCACTTGCAGATTCTTGATGTCTTTACAATCGAAGTAGAACCGGTACATGACGAGGTCAATCAGATGGTTCATACCGGGTCGGTCGTCCCAGTTCTTCAATCTGACGATAAGCGTGGCATAGTTAGAGCCGGCTCCGGACATCATACCATAGCCGCATACTACAGCGAAACTCTCCAATTCAGGGATATTCTTCACCTTAGTCTCCACTTCTTTCACCATTTCGCGAGTTTGCTTCAGCGTGGCACCCTCCGGAGCTTGTATCTCAGCCAGGAACACACCCTGGTCCTCCTGTGGCACGAGGCCCGACGGCAGACTCTTCATGAAGAACACCAGCAACACGGCGGCCAAAGCCAGCAGGCTCCAAGCCAGAATGGGGCGCTTGATGAACTTCTGTACGCTTTTACTATATTTGTTATAGATGGCGTTGTAACTCACCGTATAGGCTTTCTTGGTATAATAGGTCAGCCCCTTGCCTTCCTTCTTGCCCTCGGTGGCGCGCATCATGATGGCACAGAGGGCAGGACAGAGTGTCAGGGCCGATATGCACGACAGACCGACGGAAGAGGCGATGGTAATACCAAACTGGGTGAAGAACGTGCCCGACGTACCGGGCATAAAGGTCACAGGGATAAACACCGCCATGAATACCAGCGTACACGAGACCACGGCTACCGACACTTCGCTCATGGCCTGACGGGTGGCTTCGCGAGCATCGCTGATGCCGCCCTCCATCTTCGCCATCACGGCCTCCACCACCACAATGGCATCATCCACCACCGTACCGATGGCGAGCACCAGTGCGAACAGCGTAAGAATGTTGAGCGAGAAGCCTGCCAGCGAAACGATGGCAAAGGTGCCCATCAACGATACGATAATCGAGATAGAGGGGATGATGGTGGCCTTGAGGTTCTGCAGGAAGAAGAACACCACGAGCACCACGAGGATGATGGCAATGACAAGCGTCTCCACCACGTTGTGGATGGCGGCGAACAGGAAATCGTCGCTGGTCATCATAGTGACGAACTCCAGTCCGGCTGGCATCGACTTCTTCGTCTCCTCAAACAGTTTGTTGATGCTGGCGTTCACCTGAGTGGCATTAGCACCAGGAGCCGCAAACACCATGCAGAGGGCACCTGGCTTGTCCTGGATGTTCGATGTGAAGTTGTAACTCATGGCACCAATCTTCACCTCTGCCACATCACTCAAGTGCAGCATACCGCCGCCACTGGTACGCAATACGATATCATTAAACTCCTCGATGGTCTTCAGCGTACCCTTGTACTGCATAGAATACTGGTAGGAGTTCTCCGACTGTTCACCCAAGGAACCTACACCAGCCACGAAACTCTGTCCACCGATGGCTGCGAAGATCTCGTTAGGGGTCAGTCCGTACTGTGCCATCACATCGGGCTTCAGCCAGATGCGCAGGGCGTATGTGTTACCTAAACTCAGTACGTTACCCACGCCAGTGATACGCATCAGTTTCGGCTTGATGTTGATATCGACATAGTTTGATATGAAATCCTCGTCATACTTACCGTCGGCACTTCTCACAGCGAAAATCAGCAGGATGTTGTTCTGACGTTTCTGTACCGTCACACCGACCTTATTCACGTCGGCTGGCAGCAAAGCCTGTGCACGGGTCACGCGGTTCTGCACATTCACCGTCGCCATGTCTGGGTCGGTACCCTGCTTGAAATAGACCGTAATCTCGGCTTCACCGTTAGAGGATGCCTTAGAGGTTATATAGGTCATGTCCGGCACACCGTTGATGGCCTCTTCCAAAGGCTGGATGACCGACTTCATCACCGTGTTCTCGTCAGCACCCGAATAACTGGTAGTGACCGACACCGTAGGCGGCGCAATGTCGGGGTATTGTTCCACGGCCAGTGTGTTCATGGAGATATAGCCCACCAGCGCTATCACGATCGAGATGGCACACGCCATCACGTATTTATTGATAAAAATATTATTTTTCATACGGAAGCAAATTTATCACTTATCATTTTTCACTTCCTCGGGGAAAAGCACCTTCAGTCCCTCCGTCACATTGTTAGCGCCAGTGGTCACAATCCGGTCGCCCACATTCAGGCCACTGGTTATGATGAAGTCCTTACCGTTACCAGTATCTGCTGTTGTCACGTCAATAGCGGTAGCCGTACTGTCGGCCTGTACCTTATACACAATAGACTTGTCTTGCATACGTACCACAGCATTCTGAGGAACCACTACCACGTCCTTCTCGCCCAACAATATCACTACCGTACCCTGAATGCCCGAGTACAGATGACCCTCGGGGTTGGGGAACGAAACCTTAAGGGTCAGCGAGCCGGTAGCGGCATTCACGACACCCGACATGCTGACGATACGACCTTTGTGGGGATACTCCGTACCATTCTTCATGACAAACGTTGCTGGGGGCAAGTTGGCTAGATATTTCTCTTTATCGGCTATATTGATGCCTTCCTGCACCATACCCTCGATAATGGACTCTGTCAGCGAGAACTCGGCATCCATCGTTGTATTGCCACTCAGCATGGTCAGTTGGGTCGCAGGCGATACCTGGTCGCCAGTACGCACGGGGATCTCACCGATAACGCCAGACACGGTAGCCGTGATGGTACAGAACCCGAGGTTCACCTTAGCACGGTTCACCTGCGCACGAGCCTGGGCTACCGAAGCCTGGGCCTGCTTATAGGAGTTCTCAGAGTTGCTCAGCATATAACTGCTCACGATTTTCTTATCAAAGAGGTTCTTGTTCGACTCATACTCCAGTTTCGCAGAGTTCTCTTGAGCCAAAGCAGCCTGCAGGTTGGCCTGTGCAGCCTCCAGATCGAGTTGTGCGTTACGCGAGTCGATGACAAAGAGCGTCTGCCCTTTCTTCACCTGCTGACCTTCTGTCACACAAATCTTAGTCAACTGGCCACTGACCTGTGGCGTTACCGTTACATCGTTCTGACCTTTCATTCTGGCACTGAACTTATACGGGAGTTCAATGTCCGACTTCTTAACTGTCATCGTCTCAAACGATGTCTGCACTTCCTTGGGCATGTCCAGACCGCACGAGGTCAGGCCACAGGCCACTGTACCGAGCCCCAACACCCACTTCATAGATATCATTTTCATGTGAATAATATTTAATAGTTGTTATTTTGGTGGCAAAGATAAAAAAAAAAGCCGAAAGCGCCAAAACTTTCAGCTATTTTTTATTTCTGTATAATCCAGTTGGTCAGAACGAGGGGTTAATGACAAAGCGAATGCCGTGCTCAGAGGCTGTGGGCAGGTCGCGATAATTGATGCGATGGACATACTCAATCTGCAGGATCGTGAAAATGTTCTGTATGCCGACAGCATACTCCCAGTAGGGTTTCCGTCCGTCCATGATGAAACTATTCGCAGGGAAGATCAGCAGTCGCGAGTTCGTCTGATTCTCAGGCAGGTATGGATTGTTCTTGTCTGAGAGTGTCCCCCAAAGCCCCTTGAACTCAAAGATCTCACGCCACTTGAGTTTGCGGAGCAAAGGGATGCGGTTCAGTAACTTACCACCCATCTCCCAGGTAAGCATCAACGAGGCATAGCGGTCATTGAGGAATTCCATGTTGTTGACCATATTGAACAACTGCGGATAAACAATATACGAGAGGTTGGCCTGCGGCATTGGCAACAGTGGCCAGGGCACCTGGTTCCATTGCTGTCCGATGCGAATACGGGTATCGATCTTACCCCAACTCATAGGGAGCCATGTGCGACGATACCACTCGAATTCCGTATAGTTGTAGGCGTACTCACCTCCCAACAGACCGTCATAGCCTATGGTATGCTGTAACTGTATGTACCACGCGTCACGATTCATGGTGCGACGGCGCTGCTTGGTATTAACGAATTTCTCTTCCGGGGCATAGCGGATGCCGAAGGTCGACTCTGTGTAACGCATCTTCGAAAGCGCCTCAGAGCCTGGGGCTACGGGAAGCAGTTCCATCGTACCGACGGGGTCGATACGCTCCGTCTTCAGGTCAGCCGTGAAGCGCCAGTGGTTAGGTGTCTCGTACTCATAGGCCAGTCGCTGGGTATTATACATGAACATCTTGTCGATGTCGTGTACCTTAAATGATGAGAACACATTGTCCTTGTCAGTGGCAGCATATTTATCACTCGGCAGGGCAACGTCGCGCTTCGAGGAGAAAGTGAGGTGGTTGACGGGGAACTCCTGCGGCAGGTACTGCTTTGCAGGGAACGAATAGGTGAGTTCGGCATTGTAGTAGTTCTCATGCGTCTTCGTGCCATAGGCATAATAGCCCTTCACGAAGAGATGGGGATTGAGATTCGCCGTGGTCTGTCCGCCAAACCTGAAGCGCAGCCCGTCGTAGAAATTCTGGGAGATGAAGGTGTTGATAGGGCCGACGTCAAACTTACTGGGTTTTTCCCGCGTGCCAGTCTCTAAGTAATTCTCGAAGAGAGCCTTAAGCACGAAGATGACATACTTGAAGCCCTTCACCTGCTCCAGATGGTCGAGGAATCCGCCCATGCCCGCCTCGCTCCTGGTGAACTCCACCTGACGGTGCTCCTGCCAGAAAGCATCGCTGCGACGGTCGGAACCGGCCTCCACCTGTATCGGGTTCTTGCTCTTGAACCGCTCGCGCGGCAACGGGTCGAACGAGAAATCAGTCTTTCGTGTCGTCCGGGTTATCACGGCCTTCTGTATCCATTCCGTCAGCATCAGTTCCACTATCATGTCATCAACGGTAAGCAGCCATTCGCCGTTGTCCTGACGGGCGAACTCCTGCATGCACTGCATCGACTCCACCCAGTTGATGTCTGTAGAACGGGGAAGCATCAACTCGCAGCGCTTCACCTGATAGGTTGTATCGTCGAGGATGTATATCTGTCCACGGAAGCCATAGTCCTGTATGTTATTCGGCAAGAAGTCGAGATGGATGCAACGGTCGGGGCCCACATAGACGGTGTCGGCAATGTAGTAGCGGTAGAACTGGATGGCGTCGCGCCCGATGGGCGAACTGAACTTATGGCGCATCAGGAGGATATAGTCATCGTAGATATCCACATCGGCGAAGACCTCGCGCATCACGGTGGTCAGTATCTCACCTGTCTGAAACAGGTCGTTGACACCACTCGACCTCGTTCCCTTCACGATGGTACGCTCAGCCTTCGGATCCTTCCGCCAGAGTTGTTCGGTCACCATCTCATCGACTGTCAGCGGCAGCACCATCTTATCGGTATACTGGCTACTGTCAACCTGCTCACGCATCCAGGGGAATTTCTTGAACAAGCCCTTCTCCAAGTTTTCCGGTTTCAGGTCATTCAGCCCAAGACCAATCTTCTGGTAGTTCTGGTAACGGTAAAAGTCATGACGCTTCAGGTCAGCCTTCTTCTTGTTGGCAATCACCTTGCGCATCAGTTCCACGGCCGGATTGTCCTTACGACGGTAGCGCGAACTCTTCTTCGACTTTACCGTCACTTCTTTCAGTGTCTGGTTGTCGGCAGCCAGTCGAATCGTCATCTGAGCGGGCGTCTGTGGTCCCACGTTGATAACCTGTTCACGATAGCCAACCGAACTGATGGTCAGTCGCCAGCCGTTATGACGGTCGATGCGGAAACGCCCCTCCCCATTGGCAATCGCGGATATGCGATTTCCCTTGTACTGGACGGTGGCGTAGGGTATGGGGTAGCCATCGGAGGCATCGACCACCACACCGCTGATCTGTGCAGACAGCATCAGGGACATTGTCAACAAGACTGACAGGAGGAAGGTTCTCATAACGTTAGAATTCACTGGTGAAGTGGAACTTGATATGTTTGAAGTCCTCCTGCGCCATGGAGAGCACATAGCCAGAGTCAGCGAGGAAGACATCTCGTCCCTCCTTATCTTTGGCCATATACTGATACTTGCGTTTCTTGAAATTTTCCAATTCCTTGTCGTCGTCACTCTCAATCCAACAAGCCTTATACAGATGTACAGGTTCCCAACGGCACTTGGCATTATACTCGTTCTCCAGGCGATACTGGATGACCTCAAACTGCAACTGCCCCACGGTGCCGATGATCTTACGGTTGTTGAACTGGTTGACAAACAACTGCGCCACGCCCTCGTCCATAAGTTGGTCGATGCCCTTCTGCAGTTGCTTCGACTTCATCGGGTCGTCGTTCTCGATGTATTTGAAGAGTTCCGGCGAGAAAGAAGGCAGTCCACGGAAATGCAATTGTTCTCCTTCTGTGAGCGTGTCACCAATCTTGAAGATACCACCGGTATCAGGCAATCCCACAATATCACCCGGCCAGGCCTCGTCGATGGTGCTCTTACGCTGCGCCATAAACTGTGTGGGCGAGGTGAAGCGCATCGTCTTTCCCTGACGGACATGTAGGTAGGGTACATTGCGCTGGAAACGTCCACTGCACACCTTGCAGAAGGCGATACAGGAACGGTGGTTGGGGTCGATATTCGCCGTAATCTTGAAGATAAAACCCGTAAACTTGGGTTCCTCGGGCTGCACGTCGCGCTCCTCAGCCTTCGTGGGACGGGGCGACGGGGCGATCTCCACGAAACAGTTCAGCAGTTCCTGCACACCGAAATTATTCAGGGCTGAGCCGAAGAACACGGGAGCCACCTCGGCATTTCTATACGTCTCGACATCGAACTCAGGATAGACGCCATCCACCAGTTCTAAATCCTCACGGAGTTTCTCGGCATTCTGCTCCCCTACCCTGTTATCGAGTTCATCGCTGTTGACATCCACTTCCACTTTATCCGTCACGCGTTGTTTGTCGGGCGTGAAGAGGTCAAGTTTCTGTTCGTAGATGTTATAGACACCCTTGAACTTAGCCCCTTGGTTGATAGGCCAACTTAGCGGGCGCACCTTGATCTCGAGTTCCTGTTCCAGTTCGTCGAGCAGATCGAAGGGATCGCGACCCTCACGGTCCATCTTATTGATGAAGATAATGACAGGTGTCTTACGCATACGGCAGACCGTCATCAGTTTACGTGTCTGCGTCTCCACGCCCTTGGCACCATCCACCACGATGATGGCGGAATCGACAGCCGTCAGTGTACGGAAAGTATCTTCGGCAAAGTCCTGGTGACCCGGGGTGTCGAGGATATTCACTTTATATTCAATATCCGAACCCTCCGGGGTATAGTCGAACTCCATCACCGAGGTCGATACCGAGATACCACGCTGCTTCTCGATATCCATCCAGTCGGAGGTGGCGGTTTTCTTGATCTTGTTGTTCTTGACGGCACCTGCCACCTGTATCTGTCCGCCAAACAGCAGGAACTTCTCCGTCAGGGTCGTCTTACCCGCATCCGGGTGCGAGATGATGGCAAATGTCCTTCTTCTTTCTATCTCTTGATTCATAGCCACAGATTACACAGATTTACACAGAGATGCTATGCATTCGGCCAAGGATTCTTCCCAGTAGGGAATCTCGAGGCCGTAGGTCTGTTTGATTTTTGTCTTGTCGAGCACAGAATAGTGCGGACGGTTGGCTGGCGTGGGATACTCCTCAGTATGGAGCGGACGCACATGACAGGTTGTGATACCTGCGATGCGATGAATGGCCTTCGTGAAATCATACCAGGAGATGATACCCTCATTGGAGAAATGGTAGATGCCTGGCACAATGCCCTGGTTGATGGCAGCGAAGATAGCCACAGCCAGGTCACGGGCGTAGGTCGGTGTGCCTATCTGGTCGAAGATCACACCCAACTCAGGTTTCTCCTTGCCCAAGCGGATCATGGTCTTCACGAAGTTATTGCCAAAGGTGGAATACAGCCATGCCGTGCGAATGATCATGGTCTTCTTACAGAACTTCTGAACACCCAGTTCACCTGCCAACTTCGTCGAGCCATAGACACTGTCGGGACAAGGGGTGTCGGTCTCCACATACGGCGTATGCTTAGTGCCGTTGAAGACATAGTCTGTCGATATCTGGATGATCCAGCCGCCACGTTTCTCGACAGCGGCTGCCAGATAGGCAGGCGCCACCGTGTTCAGCGTCGTGCAGAGTTCCTTATTGTCCTCCGCCTTATCCACTGCAGTATAGGCGGCACAGTTTACGACACCGTCTATTTCATTGTCTGTCACGAACTTTTCCACGGCCTGCTGATCAGTGATATCCAATTCTGCCACATCCGTATTAAAATAGGTATGCTGGGGATTGTCCTTCTCCAGCAACTGCATCTCGTTTCCCAGTTGCCCGTTGCAACCTGTAATCAATATTTTCATTCTACTCTTCTTTTGAACACGGATTATAATTCCAATCCTTCTTTTTTATCTTTGTGATAGTAATCTGAAAGCATCCCGATGAAGGTAGTGATTTCCTTCACGGCATGCGCAGTATCGGGCGAGATATCCTTCTTCTGCAAGCGCAGCAGCATCACGCCATAGAGCGAGTTGAAACATGTTTCTATCTCATTCTCTTCTTTGTTGGCACCACGGTTGCGCAGTTCAACGATAAACGGCAGCACCTTGTAGTACTCCGCATTGTAGAAAGGGAATTTCGTAGACTGCAGCAACTGGTCATGGAGTTCTACCAGCATCTGCATCGTCACCTTGTTGATTTGCAGATGTCCTTTCTCACGACAGCCCTCCTGATTCATCATACGGATGAGGTTACCAAACCAGTCGAGTTCCTCTTCCTTCTGTTCGTCCGTATAGTCGAAGCGGCTCACCCATTCGTCGCGAATGCGCCTCAGCGAACAGTCGAACGCCCGTATCGTATCCTCTACCTGCCACATATACAGCAGATATTCGGCAATATTCTTCTTTCTTAATTCCTGTGCTATAAACATCTTTCTGTGTAAATCTGTGTCATCTGTGGCTAAAAAAAGCGTACCAGGTTCGTCGTCGTTCCCAAGAGCATAATAAGCGAACCGAGAATCACCGCCCCACCAATCACCTGATTGATAATCTTGATGCCATTTGTATCGAACTTAGTCCGTATCTTATCCACCAGCCACGTCAGGCCCCACCACCACAGTAGTGCACCACCCACAATACTGGCAAAGCCCACCAACATCTCAAACGGATGGTTAGGCAACACAAAGGCAAACTGGGCATACATGGCCAAGAACAGGAAGATGATCAGCGGGTTGGAAAAGGTCACGAGGAAAGCCGTCCAGGCATTATACCATAGCGAGCCCTTCTGTTGCCCAGACAGGTGCATCTTCTTCGTCGGGTCTGTCCGATAGGTATAAAGTCCGAAAAAGAGTAGCATCACACTACCAGCGATCTGCAAGTAGAACCTGTTCTGGTCATTATTTATCAGATCCATCACGAACGACATACCATAACCCGCAATGGCCGCATAGATGATGTCGCTGACCGCAGCCCCGACACCCGTAGCCAAGCCATACCAGCGCCCCTTGTTCAGCGTGCGCTGCACACAAAGGATACCCACTGGTCCCATCGGAGCACTGGCTATCACCCCAATCATCATCCCCTTGAAGATGAAATCCAATATATTTATAGGTACGTGAAACGGCATATTCTCTTCGCTTTTAGTTTACCCTGAGACACATAATTGTCATGTCGTCGTTAGGCTCTGCTCCCTGACGGTGCTCCTCAACGGCCACCCTCAGTGCTTCCACCACATTCTTGGCTTTGGCATCCCCCATTGTCTTGAGGAGTTCCAACAGTCTATCGTCGCCGAACTGCTCCTGACTCCGATTCTCTGCCTCGTTCAATCCGTCGGTATAGACCACGAGGAGCCTGCCCCGGATATCATCCATCCGCTCACCGTCAAACTCCAAGTCAGGCCAGAGACCGATGGGGGCATTCGCCAGAATATCGATGAAGCCGCCTCCAGAGGCATCACCCATGAATGGCGGGTTATGACCTGCATTACAGTAGTCCATAGATCCGCTTTTCAGGTCGATACGACCAATGAACATCGTGACGAACATACCATGCTCATTGTCTTCCGAAAGCGCACTGTTCAGTCTGGTGGCTATCTCCGCAGGCATCATGTGCTGTGTGGCGAGCGTACGGAACAGTCTGGTGGCCTGTGCCATAAAGAGCGAGGCAGGCACGCCCTTTCCACTCACATCGCCCAGACAGAAATAGAGTTCATCACCCATCAACAGATAACCATAGAGGTCACCGCCAACCTCCTTCGCAGGCTCTATTAAGGCATAGATGTCAAGGCCCTCACGGTCTGGGAAGATGTTTGGCACCATCGACATCTGTATGTCACGGGCAATACGCAACTCACTCTCAATACGCTCCTTATGGGCCGTGGCCTCTTCCAGTTGGTCGTAGGCAATCTGCAACTTCTCGTGGGCAGCCGTCAGGCGCTGGGTGGTACTGCGCCTGTGAAGCGTATAGATAATGAAGAACACGATAATCAGGACTAAGGCGACACCCGTTGCCAACAGCCACTGACGCGAGAGTTTGGCTTGCTGCTGGGATATCTCGGCCTCCTTTCCCTGCGTGTCGTAGATAGTAGCCAACTCAGCGGTGGCGCTGTTCTTCTGATCGGTGATGGCTCCATCGAGCAGAGAGAGGATGCGCTCTCCCATAGCCCGTGCAGAATCCCTGCGACCGGCTTCAGCATTGGCCCTGTACTTGGGCAACAGATAGAGTTGGATGTTATCTATCGAGGGTTCCATGCCCCAGTGCGCCAGCGTCTCGTCAAGATAGCGGTAGTTGTCGGCTGCCTCTGCATAGCGCTGTGCAGCAACCAGATATTCGTTGGCATTGATATGGCCTGGCCCCGTCTTGGAATAGTCAGTCTCCTGGAACGCCTGATAGGCCTTGGCGGCTTCTTCCGACTTACCCAGACCCTGCATGGCCACTGCCCGCATGATCTCGATACGCCCCTGATATTCGTCGAAGTATTCCACGCGTGCATCGGGCCTCTGACGGTATTTGTTCAACAGCATCTCCGTACGGTCAATCCAGTAGATCGACTCAGCATAGCGACGGGTGTTGATATAGGCCATACTCGTATAGACCGTGCCAAGCACAGCCTCCTGGAAGCCACGGCTCGTACTGTCCGACTGCCATCTGTTGGCATAATGGCCACGAGCCCGGAGGAAACTCTCATTGGCCTCCTTTTCCTGACCAAGGCTCAACTGGCAACAGCCGATATTGTTCAGCAGGATGGCATAGTCGATATCTGAGCCGACCCCCGACTCCTCCATCTTCTTCACGGCAGGGATGGCCACCCTAAGCGAGCCCTCGTAGTCGCCCTTCACCAGCAGCAGTTCCGAGAGCCGACGGGCACATTTGTTATAACTCAACTGATCTTCGTCATTCTGCACCTTACACTCGAGGGCCTTCCGATAATACATCTCTGACAAACGGTATTGCCCCTGATGATAGTAAGACACGCCGCGCCAACGGTAGGCATTCAGCGGCGAGATGTCGCCCGCCACCTCGAAACTATCGACCAGCACTCTCATACGGTCATAGTCCTTGACCACACCGATATCAAACAGCACGCTGTCGGCCCTGCTGGCTTTCAGCGGCTGCCTCCGTCTGGTCACACCATCGCAAGCGACAATGGCCACGACAAAAGCGACAAATAATATAGCAAATATATGCCTTGATAGCCTTCGCATATACATTATTCTCTATTCGATGGTGCAAAGATATAAAAAAATCCGAAAACGAATGGTTAATTTCCTTAAAAAATTGATTTAGTAAGCAAATTTTTAATTATCTTTGTCTCGCATTAGTGAATAATTAATTAAACCATCATAAAATATGAACGAACAAAATGCAGCAATCAAGCCGTATGTCATCGGCTTGGACTTAGGAGGAACGAACTCCGTATTCGGCATCGTGGATGCACGTGGTGACATCAAGGCGACAACCGCCATCAAGACGGGGGGCTATGAGAAAGTGGAAGACTATGTGGATGCCTGTGTGGAGGCCCTGCAGGTCATCATCGACCAGGTGGGGGGCATCGAGAAGATCAAGGCGATGGGTATCGGTGCGCCGAATGCCAACTACTACACAGGAACCATCGAGTTTGCCCCGAACCTGCCCTGGGCGCACGACGGTGTGGTGCCTCTGGCAAAACTGTTCAGCGAGCGCCTGAACAATATCCCCGTAGCGATGACCAACGATGCTAACGCAGCCGCCATCGGCGAGATGGTCTACGGCGTGGCCCGCGGCATGAAGAACTTCATCGTCATCACCCTGGGTACAGGCGTGGGCTCAGGTATCGTGGTCAACGGGCAGTTGCTCTACGGTCACGACGGCTTTGCCGGCGAGTTAGGTCACGTCACGATGGTGCGCGGCGAAGAGGGCCGTCCCTGCGGCTGTGGCCGAAAGGGCTGTCTGGAAGCCTACTGCTCTGCCACGGGCGTGGCCCGCACGGCTCGCGAACTGCTGATGAAGACAGACCGTCCTTCACTGCTGCGCGAGATGGATCCGGAGAAGATCACTTCCCTCGACGTATCCATCGCAGCCGGCAAGGGCGACGAACTGGCTAAGGAAATCTACGAGTTTACCGGCAAGATGCTTGGCGAGGCCTGTGCCGACTTCGCCGCTTTCAGCAGTCCGGAGGCATTCATCTTCTTCGGCGGCATGGTGAAGGCCGGCGAACTGATCATGAAGCCTATCCGCGAGGCTTACGAGGCGCACGTGCTGAAAATCTTCAAGAACAAGGCGCAGTTCCTGGTGAGCGGTCTTGACGGTGCCAGCGCTGCCGTGCTCGGTGCTTCCGCCATCGGCTGGGAAATCCAGTAGTCCCGTCCGGGAGGGTCGGCGGAGATCCCGGAGAATATCCGGATGGCCCGGAAAATCTGTGGCTAGAAAAAAAATGAGGTTGGTGCAGGACGCTACCAACCTCAAACTATAATTGATAAGGTAAATCAGCAAATGGCTGATAAGAATCTTATCGGCGGCAAATATACGGTTTATTTACATCTTTTGCAAGTTTTTTGGCAAAAATCTGCAAAATAAGGGCAAAATTTTATGGAAACACCGTATTTTTTGCTACCTTTGCGGAAGAATAACAGTCTTTAAAAACAATCAAGTATGGAAAAGAGAAAATTATTAGTTATCCTGTTGACGGGCATCTGCGCCCTGACAGCGAGTGCACAGCAACTACCCTATCAGAACCCCAACCTGACAGCGAGTGCACAGCAACTACCCTATCAGAACCCCAACCTGACAGCGAGCCAGCGCGCTGACGACCTGCTCAGCCGACTGACACTCGAAGAGAAAGTGAGCCTGATGATGGACACATCGCCCGCCATCGAGCGGCTCGGCATCCCGCAGTTCCAATGGTGGAACGAGGCGCTGCACGGCATCGGGCGCAACGGCTATGCCACCGTATTCCCCATCACGATGGCGATGGCCGCCTCGTGGGACGACGCCCTGCTGCACAAAGTGTTTACTGCCGTGAGCGACGAGGCGCGGGTCAAGGCGCGTCAGGCCAAACAGTCGGGGAACATCAAGCGCTACCAGAGCCTGTCGTTCTGGACGCCAAACATCAACATCTTCCGCGACCCGCGCTGGGGGCGCGGACAGGAGACCTACGGCGAAGACCCCTACCTCACCTCGAAGATGGGCCTGGCCGTGGTGCGCGGACTGCAAGGAATGACGTACGAGGGCGAGTGGCTCGCGGGGCCGACAGGCAATCCTAGGAACGCCTATGGTTCACCTAGGACAGCCTATAAGAAACTACTGGCCTGCGCCAAGCATTACGCGGTGCACAGCGGCCCGGAGTGGAACCGCCACACCTTCGACGTGGAGAGCCTGCCCGAGCGCGACCTCTGGGAGACCTACCTGCCCGCCTTCAAGGCCTTGGTGCAGGAGGGCAAGGTGGCCGAGGTGATGTGTGCCTACCAGCGTATCGACGGTCAGCCCTGCTGCTCGCAGACCCGCTACGAACAGCAGATACTGCGCGACGAATGGGGCTTCGAGGGGCTGATCACGAGCGACTGCGGCGCCATCCGCGACTTCCTGCCCCGCTGGCACAACACCGCCAAGGACAGTCCTGAGGCATCGGCTCAGGCGGTGCTCGCCGGTACCGACGTGGAGTGCGGCTCGGAATACAGGCATCTGCCGGAGGCCGTGCGCCGCGGCGACATCAAGGAGACCGACCTCGACAAGAGCCTGCGCCGACTGCTCATCACCCGCTTCGAACTGGGCGACTTCGACCCTGACGAGATGAATCCCTGGACGAAGATTCCCGAGAGCGTCGTCGCCTCGAAGGAGCACAAACAACTCGCGCTCGACATGGCGCGCAAGAGCATAGTGCTGCTGAAAAACAACGGCGTGCTACCGCTGAAACCGACAAATAGCAGATTGTCAGATGGCAAACCGACAGATGGCAAACCGACAAACAGCCAAATCGTGGTGATGGGGCCCAACGCCAACGACTCCGTGATGATGTGGGGCAACTACAGCGGCTACCCCACGAAGACCATCACCGCCCTCGAAGGCATCCGACAGATAACGCCCGCCAGATACGTCCTCGGCTGCGGACTGACGCGAAACGAGCAGATTGAGAGCCAGTTCGCTAATATACGCGACCCGCAGGGCCGACAGGGCCTGCGCATTACCTACTGGAACAACACGGAGCAGGAGGGCGAGCCCGTGACCACGGTGAATGCCCGGCAGGCGCTGAAACTGAGCAACGGCGGCAACACCGTGTTCGCCCCGGGCGTGAGCCTCGAGAACTTCTCCGCCCGCATGGAGGGCACGCTCACGCCGCAGAAAGACGAGACCCTGATCTTCACCATCAGCGGCGATGACCGCCTGCGCCTGCTCGTGAACGGCGACACGCTGGTGAACTACTGGACCGCCCGCCAGCGCATACAGGTGGGCCGCCACGAGATGCAGGTAAAGGCGGGAAAGGCCTACCATATAAAGATAGAATACGTGCAGGAGTCGGGCTTCGCCTCGCTGGCCTTCGACGTGCAGCGGAAGATAGCGCCGACGAACGAGGAACTGCTGGCCGAGGTGGGCGCGGCAGAGACCGTCGTCTTCATCGGCGGCATCTCGCCCAGCCTCGAAGGCGAGGAGATGCGCGTCAGCGAGCCGGGCTTCCGCGGTGGCGACCGCGAGAGCATCGAACTGCCGCAGGCGCAGCGCGACGTGCTGAGGATGCTCCACAAGGCCGGCAAGAGGGTGGTGTTCGTCAACTGCTCCGGCTCTGCCATCGCCCTCACGCCCGAACTGGAGTCGTGCGACGCCATCCTGCAGTGGTGGTACGGCGGCGAGCAGGGCGGCACGGCCCTGGCCGAGGTGCTCTTCGGCAAGCGGAGCCCCAGCGGCAAACTGCCCGTCACCTTCTACCGTAGCACCGCCGACCTGCCCGACTTCCTGGACTACTCGATGAAGAACCGCACCTACCGCTACTTCACCGGCGAGCCCCTCTTCCCCTTCGGCTACGGCCTGAGTTACACCACCTTCCAGATAGGCAAACCCGCCTATAATAATAATAAGGTACGGGTGAGCGTGAAGAATACGGGAAAGACGGAGGGCACGGAGACCGTGCAGGTGTATATCCGCAACACCGCCGACAGCGAGGGGCCGCGAAAGACGCTCCGCGCCTACAGGCAGGTGACGCTCAAGCCCGGCGAGGCCAGGACGCTCAGCATCGACCTGCCCCGAAGCAGTTTCGAGGGCTGGGATGCGCAGACGAACACGATGCGCGTGGTTCCGGGCCGCTACGAACTGATGGTGGGCAACAGCAGTGCCGACGGCGACCAGCAGACGATCTCCGTCAATATCCGATAGGGTTAAACCTTCGGATATTTACAAAGGCTCGGCGCGGCGCTTCTTAAAGACCCGCTCCTCGATGGTCTGGAAGATGACAAAGAGGCAGGGCACGATAAACAGCAGGGCTACGGTGCCGATGAGCATACCGCCGATGGCACCCACGCCCAGCGAGCGGTTGCCGTTGGCTCCTACGCCTGTGGCCAAAGCCAAAGGCAATAGTCCGAACACCATGGTGAGCGATGTCATCAAAATGGGGCGCAAACGCACGGCAGCGGCATCGAGGGCTGCTGCCACGATGCCCATGCCCTGACGGCGGCGTGCGGAAGCATACTCCGTCAACAGGATGGCCGTCTTAGAAAGCAGGCCAATCAGCATGATCAGTCCTGTCTGCATGTAGATATTGTTCTCCAGTCCCCACAGATGCGCAAAGATAAACGAGCCCGCCAGTCCGAAGGGCACGCTCAGGATGACGGCGAGGGGGATGAACAAACTCTCGTAGAGGGCGCAGAGTATCAGGTAGATGAAGATGATGCAGATGACGAATACCAGAGCCGTCGTGTTCTGCGACGATGCCTCCTCGCGCGTCATGCCGCCGAACTCATAGCCGTAGCCCTCGGGCAGTTGCTCGGCAGCCGTCTCGCGGATGGCCTGAATCATCTGACCGCTGCTGTAGCCGTCGGCTGCCGTGCCACTCACGAGGATGGAGGGGAAGAGGTTGAAGCGCGAGAGCGTCTCGCTGCCATAGATGCGTGTCAGCGTGATGTACTGGCCGATGGGTGACATCTCGCCCGATGCAGTGCGCACGAAGATATTGTTGAGCGACTCTGTGTCAAGACGGTACTCCGGCGAGGCCTGCACCATCACGCGGTAGAGTTTGGTGAAGCGCACGAAATTGGAGGCATACGAACCGCCGATATAACCGCTGAGGGCTTGCAGCACCTCAGTAGGCGACACGCCGCGCCGCTTGCACAGGGCGGCATCCACCTCAATGCGATACTGCGGATACTTCAGTGAGAAGTTGGTGAAGGCACGGCTGATCTCCGGGCGTTCGTTCAGCGCGGCGATGAGTCGGTTGGTCTGCGCCAGCAGATCGTTGATGGTTCCGCCGTGCTTGTCCTGGATGTGGAGTTCGAAGCCATTCAGTCGGCCAAAGCCAGGCAACATATTCTGCGTGTTCACCTGTATCTTCGCGTTGGCGATATCGGCAGTGCGACGATAGATTTCGTCCACGACACTCTGCACGTCATCGCCCTTGCCCTTGCGCTCGCCCCACTTTTTCAGTTTCAGGGTGAAGTTGCCGTTCGACGACGACTGCTCGAAGTTGTTCGAGTTGCCGGCGATGAGCGAATAGATGCGCAACTGCGGCAGGTCCTTTATACGCTCCTCCACCTCTTTTAATATATGGTAGGTCTGTTGGAGACTGCTGCCCGGTGAGGCCTGCACGTTGATGAAGACCGTACCCATATCCTCGTTAGGCACGAGACCGGTCTTCGTGGTGTGCATCATCCAACCGAGCCCCGCAATAGCCACCAGAACGAGCACCACCGCTACCCAACGCCGCGGGATGAAGCCTGCCACCGATTTCTTATATCGCCCGACCAAGGCGGTGAAACCGGCATTGAACCGACGGAAGCCCTTGACTCCGTTTTGCTTCTTCATGATCAGTGCACAGAGTGCCGGCGAGAGAGTGAGCGCATTGAAAAGCGAGATAGCCACAGCGATAGCCATCGTCAGTCCGAACTGCGTATAAAACGTTCCCGTGACGCCGTTGATAAAACACACCGGCACGAACACCGCCATGAAAACGAGCGTCGTCGTAACCAGTGCCGAGGTGATGCCATGCATGGCCTCAACCGTCGCAGTATAAGTTCGCTGTCCCCCCTCATCGAGTTTCGCCTGCACCGCCTCCACCACCACGATGGCATCATCCACCACCGTACCGATGACGAGCACCAGGGCGAAGAGCGTCAGCATGTTCAGCGAGAAGCCGATGGCGTAGATGACAGCCAGTGTGGCAATCAGCGACACGATGATGGCAACGGCAGGGATGATCGTGGCCCGCCAACTCTGCAAAAAGACAAACACCACGAAGATCACCAGCAACAGGGCTTCGAGAAGCGTCTTCAAGACGCTGGTTATCGACGCATCGAGGAAGTCCTTCTTCGACTCGATATCCTCGATGACGATGCCTGGCGGCAACGAATGTCGTATCTCCTCCACCTCGCGGTCTATCTGTTTGATAATCTCGTTGGCATTCGACCCCGCCACCTGATTGATGGAGATGTTCACGCCCGGACTGCCGTTGGTCTCACCGATGATATTGTAGTTCTGCGAACCGAGTTCCACACGGGCGATGTCGCCGATGCGCAGCACGTCGCCGTCGGGCAGCGAGCGGACAACGAGATTCTCGTAATCCTTCTCCTCTTCGTAGCGGCCCCGGTATTTGAGCACATACTGGAAAGTGTTTGCACTCTCGGCTCCGAGGGTACCCGTTGCCACCTCCACATTCTGTTCGTCGAGTACACGGGTGATGTCACTGGGCACCAATCCATAGCGTGCCATCTTCAGCGGGTCGAGCCAGATACGCATCGAGTAGTCGGCGCCCATCACGTTCACCTCACCCACACCGGGGATACGGCTCAGGCGCGGCTCGATATTGATCTTTGTATAATTAGCCAGGAACGAACGGTCGAAGGTGCTGTCAGGACTGTAGACGGACAGTTGCTTGATGTTCGACGTCTGGCGCTTGCGCACGGTGAGACCACTCTTCACCACATCGCTCGGCAGACGCCCCTGCACAGCGGCGGCACGGTTCTGCACATTCACCATCGCCATGTCGGGGTCGGTACCCTGACGGAAGAAGATGCCGATGGAGCCTGTCCCGTTATTCGAAGCCGACGAGGTCATATACATCATCCCTTCCACGCCATTGATGGCTTCCTCCAACGGTACCACGACACTCTTCTGCACCGTCTCGGCATTGGCACCCGTATAACTGGCCATGATACGGACGGTGGGTGGTGCAATCTCCGGGAACTGCTCCAGGGCGAGGCGACTCAGTCCGATGATACCCACCAGCACCATCAGCACGGAGATCACGCCAGCCAGGATCGGCCTGTCTATAAAAGTCTTGACGTTCATTTCTTCTTGATTTCGATACCTTCTTTCAACAGTCCTGCACCCTCGGCAATGATCGTGTCACCCTCGTTGAGTCCTTCCTCCACGATATATTCTTTTCCGTTATTCTGGGGGAAGAGCGTGACGGGAGTGGCCTTCGTCTTGCCATCTACCACACGATAGACGAACGCACGGTTCTGCAGTTCATAGGTAGCCTCCTGCGGTATGACGACACACTGTGACTGTTGTGTAGGCACGAGGATGGCCGCACTGCCGCCATCGCGCAGCAGATGCTCCGGATTAGGGAAGACAGCCCTCAGCGCGACGGCACCCGTAGAAGCATCCACGGTTCCACTCACGGCATCGATACGACCTTCATGACTATAGTCGGCACCACTCGCCAGACGGAGTTTCACCGACGGACACTGGCGGATGAAGTCCGTATTCGAACCATAACGTCCGATGAGGTCAATGGCAAACTGCTCCGTCACAGAGAAATAGGCATACATCTCCTTGTCATCGGCAACCGTCACCAACGGTTCACTGATATTGCTGCTGACAAGGGCACCCACATGCCAGGGAATCATCGAGGCCATACCATCGACGGGGCTCTTGACCTCCGTACACGACAACTGCCAACGGGCATTCTTCTCCTGAGCCTTGGCCTGAGCCAGTGCCGCCTCGGCTTCAAGCAGCGCATGACGGGTCGTTTCCAAACTAAACTCACTTACCACACTTCCCTGTCGCAATTGCTGCTCACTGTTGTAGTTCATCTGCGCCGTCGACAGTTTAGCCTCTGCACTCTTGCGATTGGCCACAGCCACTTCCAACGCAGCCTGATAAGGTGTCTGGTCGATGATGAACAACGTCTGTCCCCGTCTGACAGCCTTACCCTCCTCCGTGCAGATACGGACAATAGTGCCCGTCACCTGTGGACGAACCTCCACGATCTGCCGTCCTGTGAGTCGGGCGCTGTACTGCCGGGTGAGCGTCATATCCTTCCGGCTCACCACCATCGTCTTATACTGCGCTGCATCGTGCGCCTTTTTCTTCTCACCGCCACAGCCGACAAGCAGACATGCAATAAGAATACAGAAATAGTAAGTACAGTTAATTTTCATGATGATCTTTGAATAATTGATATCGCGCCGCAAATACACGAAAAGAGATAATCGGGACCTCCCGATTATCTCTCCTGACGTATTACTGCTCTGGTGCTTCTTCTTTCTTGGCCGCTGCCTTAGGCTCCGCCTTCTTGGCAGGAGCCTTTTTAGCCGCAGGTTTCTTTTCCGTCTTAGGCTTGACAGCCTCCAACTTCTCCAACTTCGATTTCAGGCGAATAATCTCCTTGTCCTTCATCTCAATCTCGTCACCCTGGTTCTTGATGGTAGTCAGCAGACCTTCCAGTTCATCGTTGTCGATGTCGAGCGGATAGAGGGCATTCACCCTGTTGATGAAGTCACCGAGGATATTCATGTAGTTGGTGAAGGCATCAAACGGACCACTATAGATACCACGATCCAGTCCCACATTCGAGGGCTTGGTGGTCATGAAACGGAAGTTGTTCGAGGCCTGCAGATAGTCCCAGTCCTGATTGATGCGCGGATCATTGGCAATACGCAGACGGTCTGCCACACTATAGAGTTTGTTGAAGGCCTCACGCTGCATGGCATTACCGAGCCAGCAACTGACGTCGCGCTCCTCATCCACCCACGAGAGTGTGTCAGGTACATCGATCTGACCCACACTCTTACAAGCCTTGCAGATCTCCGTCGGGGTAGAGAAGGTGATGCCTTTCTCCTTGGCACAGGCAGGCAAAGCGTGGATGAAGTCGAGGATATTGCTGCTCAGTGGCTGGGCGATGCCCAGAGCCGAGAGTTCCATGAAGATATTGATAATCTGCTCCTCTTCCGGCAGACGGGCAATGCGGTCGATATAAGCATCGGCAAAGAGAGGATAGCCGTCCCACTCGGAGTTGTTGAAGCGCAGTGAGATGTCGTCCGACAGTTCCACATCGCGGAGCAACAGTTTCAGGTTGGGGGCGATGTTACAGTTGTAGACATAGTGCGGACTCTTCCAACCGAGCACGTGCTTGGCACCCTCTGTCAGCATACCCTTGAAGCCCATCGCAGCAATCTGTGCACCGATGTCGTCGCTGTAGATCAGCGAAGAGTTACGGGCCACGGTGGGTTTCTTGCCGAAGAGTTCCTCAATCTTCGCAGCCTGTTTCTTCACGTCGAGGGCGAAGGTCTCCTCATTGGCCAGTGATGACAGACCGTGGCTGTAAGGCTCTGCGAGGAACTCCACGCAACCGGTCTCGTTCATCTGCTGCAGTTTCTCCAGCACCTGCGGAGCATGCATCTCCAACTGTTCGATACCCGTACCCGACAGTGAGAAGGCCACCTTGAAGTACTTGCCGTTCTCCTTGATCATATCGTACAGGGTATTCAGTGCCGGCATATAACTGCGCTCTGCGATGTCGGTGATGCTACGCTCGTTCTCGTAGTCATCGTAGTAATAATGATCGGTACCGATGTCAAAGAAACGGTAGCGCTTCAGATGTATAATCTGATGTATCTCGAAATATAAACAAATCGTTTTCATAAACTTTTCACTTTTAACTTTTCACTTTTCGCTTTTCGCTTTTCACTTTTAACTTCATTATTCTTCCCATCCGAGGGTGCGGCGATAGAGGGTACGGATCCAGGCACCCACCTTCTCCCAGGTAATCTGATCCACCTCGCGCTTGCCTTCCTCCTTAAGGTACTGGAAGAGCGACTCGTTGTGGCAGATAGAATAGATGGCATCGGCGAGGGCGTGGATGTCCCAGTAGTCCACCTTGATACAGTTGTCGAGAATCTCAGCACAACCGCTCTGCTTCGAGATGATTGAAGGCGTACCGCACTGCATGGCCTCCAACGGTGAGATACCAAACGGCTCAGAAACCGAAGGCATCACGTAGACATCCGAGGCTTTCAGGCACTCATACACCTGTTTGCCCCTCATGAAGCCCGGGAAGTGGAAACGGTCGGCGATGCCGCGTTCGGCAGCGAGGTGGATCATCGCATCCATCATATCTCCAGAGCCAGCCATGCAGAAACGCACGTTACGAGTACGGTGGAGCACCATCGTAGCAGCCTCAACGAAATATTCCGGTCCCTTCTGCATCGTGATACGCCCCAGGAAGGTCACCACCTTCTCCTTACCTGTATGGTCAGGACGCGGGATGTCCTGATACTCCTGCGGCAACGGATAGACGGCATTGTGAACGGTAAAGCACTTACGCGGATCCTGATGATACTGGTTGATCACCGTCTGGCGCGTGAGTTCCGACACACACATGATACAGTCGGCCCAGTCCATACCGTTCTTCTCAATGGAATAGACGGTGGGGTTCACCTTACCGCGGCTGCGGTCAAAGTCAGTGGCATGCACGTGGATACAAAGCGGTTTACCACTCACCTGCTTGGCATGGATGCCGGCAGGGAAGGTCAGCCAGTCGTGTGCATGGATGATGTCAAACTCCTCGGTACGGGCCACCTGACCGGCGATAATCGAGTAGTTGTTGATCTCCTCGTGCAGATTACCGGGATAGCCCCCGGCAAACTCCATCGCACCGAGGTCGTTCACGTTCATATAGTTAAAGTCGGCATAGATATGGTCACGGAGCCTGAAATAGTAGTCAGGATCCATGATGTTACCCACGCGGTTCTTCACGTAGTCATAGTCCACATCACGCCAGGCGATAGGCACGGCATTCATGGCGACGATGCGACAGGCATGCTGGCTCTCATCACCGAACGGATGCGGCAGACAGAGTGTGATATCCATATCGCCCTGGGCCTTCAAGCCCTCGGAGATACCATAGTTGGCAGTGGCAAGTCCACCGAACACGTGAGGAGGATACTCCCATCCAAACATTAATACTTTCATAGTCGTCCCTCCCTATTTTTGATATGAATACTTATCCATGAGTTTCAGCGTCCGCAGGATCTCTGCCACATTCATGGCAAACGACATGGCGCCGCGCCCATGGAACGGCGGGTTACCGTCGAACAACTCAGAGATGGTTCCCAGCGCATGGTAGTCCATTTCGTCCTCATAGCCCACGAGTTGACGCTCGATAAAACTGAGACGACTACGCTTGTAGAGTTTCAGACAAGCCTCCATGTAGAAGCCGCCCAGCCAAGGCCAGGCCGTTCCCTGATGGTAGGCATAGTCGCGCTGTGTCTGCGGACCCACGTAGATAGGATTGTATCCCCCACTCTTCGGCGAGAGACTGCGGAGTCCCTTCGGTGTGAGCAACTCACGGGTACAGATATCCACCACACTCTTCATCTGATCCTGAGAGAGCGGCGAGTAGTCGAGTGCCACGGCGAAGATCATGTTCGGACGGACACTCCAGTCCATCATGTTACCGTCCACATAGTCGAGCAGATAACCATATTCGTTGACGAAGGTCTCCACAAACGACTGCTTCACCTTGGCAGCCATTTCTTCCAGATGGGTGACGGCCTTGGTATCCTTCTGTTCGGCAGCCATGGCGGCACAGAACTTCAGGGCGTTATACCACAGGGCGTTGAATTCCACGATATAACCCGAACGCGGCACCACCGGACGACCGTTTGCCGTCGAGTTCATCCACGTCACGGCCCGGTCGCGTCCATTCGAATAGAGCAGACCGTTCTCGTCAAGACGGAGGTTCGGATGCCCGCCCTTCTCGATATACTTCACGATATCCTTGACCAGTTTGCCATATCTCTTGTAGCCAGCATCGACACCTACTTCCTTCGTGTACTGCTGGATGGCCCAGATAGCCCAGAGGGGTACATCGGGCTGCTCTATCTCATATATCTTCACAGACAAGGGTTTCTCCTCCATGAACTCCCGGAGACCACGCTCGGCAGTGCGCATGACCAGTTCAAAGTAGTCGCGCTCGCCAATGGCCAGCGTCAGTCCCGGCAGCGCGATGAATGTGTCGCGGGCACGGGCCTTAAACCAAGGATAACCTGCCAACAGATAACGCTCGTCCTTCTTATCGATCTTCTCCATAGTGCCACTACGGCGATCCCGGAAGTGGAACTGGTGGGCAGCCGTCACCAGACAGTGATAGAAATTGTCACGCGGCACACGATCGTCCACCTCCTCGTCGAAGAGTTTCTTCAGTCGAGAAGTCTTGATCTGCGAGGTGGAGCCAGAGAAGATGATGCTCTCACCCTTCTTGATCGGCATCTCGAAATAGCCAGGCACGTAGAGATCCTCATTCGAGGCATAGCCACGCTCCTGCTCCTTCGGATACTCAATGCCACGATACCAGTCGGGCTGGAAGACAAACTCGTTCTTCTTCGAGAACTGCATATACAGGTCTGGATAACCGGCATACATACAGGTCTTGATACCGTTGTCCACCACCTGATACTCCCTGCTGGCAGTCATGTTCTCATGGGTGAACTGACGCACGCTGCGGAAGGCCAAGAACGGGCGGAACCTCAGCGTGGTGGCCGAATGGGCATCCACCAGTGTATAGCGGATCAGGATGCGATCCTCATAATGCTGGAAGATCACCTCCTTCTTCAGGATCACGCCGCCCACACGGTAGGTGGTCGTCGGCACCTTACTGGCATCAAACTCTCGAATGTACTTGTGTCCGTTAGGACTGAAATTGTTGCCCTGATACTTGTGGAGTCCCAGGTTGAATTCCGCCCCGTGCTGGATGACCGTACAGTCCAACGACGACAAGAGCACATGGTTCTCATCGTCGAGTTCTGGTACAGGAACAACCAGCAGACCGTGGTACTTGCGCGTATTACAGTCTACCAGCGTAGAACTGCTATACGCCCCCGAACGGTTGGTTCTGAGAAATTCGCGACGGAGACTCTCCTGTAGGTTCGTCATCACGGCTTTTTCTAATCGTAAATAACTCATAGTTCCTAAGTAGGTTTTTATTTTAATTCAATTTGTTTTTAGTTTGAATTTCCAAAGGTAGGCATTTTTCGTCAATTGGCAAAGGATTCCGTAATATTTAACATATATTATGCCGGAATCAGGAAGTTGATGACTTCCTGCTCCACATTCACGCAGAACGATCCCACAGGTGTTTTCATCAACCTGCCATCAACACCCACCATCGCCTTCTTGGCATAGTCCACCTGTACCTCCGTCGTGCGATAGGGATGCACGCTGCGGTGGTTCAGGAATCGTCCTGTAACCAACAGCCAGAGCCCCTCTATCAACTGCACCACCTCGGGATGGTACACCACCGACACGTCGAGCATCCCGTTGTAGGGCACGGCATTCGGTGTCTGTCCGTAGCCAGGCCCCGAGCCGATGCAGACCGTCATCACCTTGCGGTCTATCACGTCGCTGTTGATGTGTAGTTTCATCTTGTACTCCATACGATGGAAGAGCATCACGAAGAGCGACGAAATAAATGATAAGGTACGCGACCCGAAGAGCCGGCGCGTCTGTCGGCGCAAGTTCATGATGTCAGCAGTCATACCGATGTTCAGGCAGTTCAGGAAGTAGCGATGACACTTCTCGCCGTTGGCGTTCGTATAGCGGATACAACCCAGGTCCACCGTGCGGATGCGGTGCTGCACCAGCCAGTCGACAGTCTGTTCGGGCTTGTCCTCATCGAAGTCCCAGAAGCGTGCGAAGTCGTTCATCACCCCGTTGGGAATCACGCCGATGGCAATCTCCTCGCGGACGGACTTTTCCTCCATCATCAGACAGTTCACGGCATCGTTCAGTGCCGAGTCACCACCCACGATGACGATGGTCTTGTAGCCGTTCGAGATCATCATCTTGATGAGGCGCTCCACACTGTCGGCTGTCTCGCTCTGTACCATATCGTACTGCACCCCGCGCTCATCGAGAATCTTTTGTATCTTCTCCCAACGCTTGCGGGTGCCGCTTATTATTCCCGTTCTGGGACAATACAGGATGCCCCACCTTGTCGTCTCTACTGCCATACTATTCTTTTTATAACAAGGATTATATGGATTTTATGGATCTATTCTGGCGAATGTTCCTTACAATTCTTATAATCCGTGTTTATGATATCCTTGATTTGTTGTATTTTAACCTCAATCGGGAGGGTTGCGTCAATCCAATGTATTTGAAAGCCCCGTCGCTCCATACCGCGAAACCATGTCATCTGCCGCTTGGCAAACTGGTGGATGGCTATTTCAAGGCGATTGAACATCTCGTCGTAAGTCAACTGGCCCGTCAGGTATTCCGTCACGAACTTGTATTCCAGTCCGTAATAAATCAGGTCTTCGGCAGGAATGCCCTCGTCGAGCAAGGCACGTACCTCATCCACCATCCCTTCTTCCAGACGGGCCTTCAACCTACGGGTGATTTTCTCACGGCGTAATTCCCTGTCGATATTGATGCCGATGATCAGCGACTCCACCGGCGGCAACTCCCGACGAGGCATCGGATGCGCTGCGTTATAGGTCTCAATCTCTATCGCCCTGATGGCCCGCTGACACGAATCCACATCCGTCGTATTGTGCATGTTCGACCCGTTGCGGGCCTTCAACTCCTTCAACATCTCAGTCAACTCCACCAGCGACTTCCCTTCCAGTGAATCGCGAAGAGCCTGGTTCTGCGGCACGGGTGAGAGATGATAGCCTTTCAGCACCGCCTCGATATAGAGTCCCGTGCCCCCACAGAGGATAGGCACTGCTCCCCTACCCCGTATCTGCTGATACACATCGAAGAAGTCCTGCTGATACTCAAACAGATTATACTTCGTCCCCGGCTCCCGAATATCTATCAGGTGATAGGGCACCGCCCCATAATCCGCCAGGTCTTTCCCTGTTCCGATATCCATCCTACGATACACCTGCCGCGAGTCGGCCGAGACCACCTCTCCGCCGATTTCCGCCGCCAACCGTGCCGCCACGGGTGTCTTCCCCGAAGCCGTCGGTCCCAGTATCGTAATCATCGGCAGCATATCAGTCTATCGGCTTGATGGTATATCGCTCGTTTGTATTGTAGTCCCGGTCCTTATCCTTGCCGAAGTATTCGAGCAGGTATTTCTTGTTCTTCAACTTGGTGACGCGGATCAGCACCTCCCTGTACGTCACACGACCGTTCTCCAGATAACCCTCGTAGGCATTAAAGGTTGTAGCCTTCTTGTTTTCGGTGTTCTTAATCAACTTGAACGCCGAGACATTCCGGTGACTTTGCGCGATGTCAACATACAGGCTGTCGCCCTTGAATCGGAACATCAGTTCCCCACTCTGCGACATATACTTGCCGTCCAACTCAATGGCATTTGCCCCAAGGCTGCCACACAACATTAGAAACAAAAATACGAACTTCCTCATAAGAATTCTTTTAATTATTCATTATTCTGCTGCAAAGGTAGTGTAAAATTTTGATTAAGCGAAGAGAAATCAAAGATATTTGAAAAATTCTTTTCAATACCCTACCCTTATCTGAAAATAACCCAGCCTTATTTCCAAATAACCGTGCCTTATTTGTCAATAAGGGTCGCTTATTAAAAAACTGTATCTAAGAATCACATGATGGTATCGACCATCATTTTGAAAAGTGCTTGATAGGCCTTTGCGGCTTTCATGTCAGCAAAGCCTGGGCCGTGGCGGTCTGCGCTGCCTTTCACTTCGATGCACTTGCCACCCTTGTCAAAGTAGTAACGCCACTCCAGGGCGGGACCGTCGTTCTGTTGCTGCTTGCTGAAACAGAAGATGGGCGTGGGCGTCTTCGGTTCGAAGAGGTATTCGCTATAGACATCATGGTCGCCCAGTGTGGTGGTCGACGACATGAAATAACAACTGCTGTAGGGCGTATTGTCATCAGCGATGGTGTCGAACCAGAACTTCAGCACATCCTTCTGGGCTGGCATCTCGGGATCCTCGCAGTCACGGATGGTGACCTGCACATTGCGGGGCAGTTCCGACTTGGCATCCTTCTCCACTTTCTGCTTCGCCTCGGCATAGACAGAGCGGATGTGCTGCATCTGCGCGGCCTTATCGGCCGACGCCTGCACCACAGGACGCTCACCCTCCACGCCCTTCTGATGCATCAGCACATCGAAGATGGCGAGGTAGTTCTTGGCCTTCTCGGAGTCAGTCTCGGCACTGCTCCACGCCATGCCGCCCTGCTCAGGCTTCTGTTCGATGCAACGCCCGTCATTGTCGTAATAATAGCGTGACTCGATGACGGCGCCGGCATGCGTCTCGACCTTCATATACGAGAACATCAGACGGTCGGTGAACGGGTCGAAGAGCATCTCACGGTAACTGGTATGGCCGTTGGCGCTCCATTTCTCCACGATGAAATAGCAGTGGGGATCGAAGAGGTCGGTGTCGAGCCGTTGGCGGATGCGCTTGAAGAAGATATCCACCTGCCGCTCATCATTGATAATAAAGTCCTCACTCACCTCCGTGCCGTCGTTCAGGTCGATATGGATGTCCACCGGCGGGAAGCCGCCCTTGCCATTGTCTGCCATATCCTTCTTCGCCTGGGCATACGCATTACGAATCTCCTTGATGCGCTGCGCCTTGTTTTGTCCGAAGCCCGTCGTGCCCACCAGGAGCAGGGCGAGTAATGCAAATAGCGTTTTTTTCATCGTGTTCAGTCTTTATTCTGCGTAGTCATTCAACTGGCTCTGCTTCACCATGGTCATGATGCCGTTGTGCTCCTTGCCGCTGGGGAGCATCATGTGGTAGCCACCCGTCAGGCGACCGTCCTTGGTCAGCAGGAAAGCACAGTTCAGTGAGGGCTTGAACTTGGACTGCTCCTCGTCATCGTCGAGATAGCCCTTCGGATTCTGCTCGATGACATAGAAAAAGCCTTCATAGACTGACGCGATGCATTCCCAATCCTCAACGCCATAGATGCGGCAGTCAGTAACCTGAGGCCAGTCTTCTTCGTCGATGGTGACGCGGAAGGTCAGAGGCAGTTTCGGGTCGGTACTCTTCCAGAGGCCGACGGCAGCGTCGCGCAGTTCGTCGTCGGTATAGGCCGTCTCTTTCTTGAAAGTCGAGCCGTCGTAGGCGAAGACGTGCCATCGGGTGATGGCGTTATTATCTGTCTCGCCCACCACCATATCGCGTCCCATGTCGGGGAATTTGTACTGGAGGTAGCAGTCCTTCGAGGGTTTGAAGCGGCTGACGGCATTGTCCTTTTCAGGGGTCAGCATACTGGTCTTCGGGTCGTAGTCGTAGAAGCAGAGCGCCTCTCCTTCTGCCTTGCTGCGGTTGTCGGCCGAGGGGGTGTAGAGCCAGATGCCGAAGAGCCGGTGACCGTTCGGACGCTTCCAGACAGAGGCGAAAAGGCGGTCGTCGTCGGTATCGCCAGGTTGCACGGTGGCAAAGCCGTTCTTATAGTCGATCTCCATGCCGCCGCCCGTGTCGGGGTTCAACTGGCGCGTGACTTTGTCAGCCTCCATACCTAACAACAAGTTGGCAGGCTCTGTCGGCCAAGCCGCATGGAAGGCTTTGAGGAGGGTCATGATGCTGGGCTGTTCGCCGCCGTCAGCCACATGGATGGTCTTATTGGTCCAACGACTGCCGATTTCGGCAGGCTTCAACATGCCTTGAATGGAGTCAGACTGAGTCGTCTGCACGGAGTCTGTTGCGGCAGCATCCCCTTCTGTTTGTCCCTGTTTCTGCTTGCACCCCACAATCGTCAGGACGCAGGCCAATACGAAAAGATATTTCTTCATGTCAATTTTCTTCATCACCGTTGATATTCTTAAACCAGGCATTGATCTCCTTGCCTTCCGGCACCTTGTCAAGATAAGCCCTACCCTCTTCCTTGGAGATGTTCTTGCCGTTGAGTGTGCACTCATCCAGTTCACCGTAGATCTCAAGGGCAAAGAGTTTCCAGAGTTGTTTACCATTCTGGAAAGCATAGATGATATGCTGGAAGGCCGGGCCTCCGGCAGAGCCGGAGAACTTAAGATAGCAGATGCCGTCCTTCTGGCAAGACGTAGGCATCTGGTGGGCATTCTCGACCTCGACGAGACGGAACTTGCCGTCCTTACGGATGAAGAAGGCACCGTTCTTGTCGTCCTTGTCGCGCAGCCAGATCCACTCGTTATCGTAGTCGATATAACAGTGGGTCCACTTGGTGAGTTCGTTATACTTGTGCGCGTGAGGATCATCGTCGAGATAAAGTTTTTTCATCTCTTCGAAGTCCTTCTTCCAGACGGGGATTTCCTCATCGACCAACGCATGGAACATCTCGTATTCGTACTCAAAGAGTTTACCGTCGCGCAGGTAGATCATACCGACACAGAAACTCTCGGGGGCACCGTGGGTGTAGCAGAGTTCTAGTCCCTTCGGTCCTTCGAAAGCAGCGACGATATCGTTGGAGATGTAGCCATCGGCATCGGCATTCCACACGCAACCATATTCCTCGTCGTAGTAGCCAAGCGCCTCATACTTATAGACCTTGCCGCTGTCAATCAGAACCTCTAGGGCGAGGGCGTATTTGCGGTCTTTGTTGTAGGGATCCTTGGGACCGTTCTTATACTCGCCTTCAAACTCTATGGTGCCATGCACATAACGGCCACCGATTGTCTGGAGTTTTCGAGAATTTGCGGCCTTCATGCCGTACTCCTTCTCCAACTGTCTGACGATGTCGGCAGACAGACTGGGATAGCCTCCTTCTTCATCGAGGAACTTGACATCGAGACGCTTGCGGGAGTTCAGGTAACTGTCGGTGACGATGACGCGCCCCCATGAATCGACGACAAATCCTTCCCCTTCTGTCTTTGGCTTGTCCTTGGCATTGGCAAAGTCGAAACGGGCACAGAGCGAGGGGATCTCCTTGCGGTGGATCTCGCCTACAGAAGGTGTCTTGCCGTCAGGATCTTTCAGCACCTCATCGACGAACTTGATCTTGATGATCTTGTCGCCATCGAGCAGGTTGGTGTACTGGGCGGCGTTGCGACGGAACATCTCCTGCAACTCCCAACTCTTATGCCAGGACTCGAAATACTCGGCATAGTCTTCGTCCTTCTGCGGCTCCTCGATATTCATCCAGTAGAGCATCTGCATGTACTGCCCATCATTGCCGATAAGGAACATGGGCAACGGGGTGGTGTCGTTCTCCTCGATGATACTGTCGATGACGGCGGCTACCGCCATCGAGTCATTACTGTCGGCAGGTGCCGTCTGCCCCTGATTCTTACAACTGATCATCACTGCCATCGCGCAGATGGCCCATAACATAAGTTTTTTCATATCGTTGGTTTTATTCTGCATACTCTGAAAGTGTCTTCTGTGCGCCATCGCGATACATGAAATAATCCTTGCGCAACCTGATAGGACCCTCGTAGCCCTTGCTGGCCAGACGGTGGCTCAGGGTACAACTGCCTACAAGATCACCACGCTCGTCAAGTTGGAGATGAAGGTATATCTGATTCTCCGGCGATAATTCATCACCATCACTCTCTGCCACATACAGGAGATCGCCATTGAAGGTGACCTGTGTATGGTCAAAGCCATACATACGATAGACATCACACTGTGTGGCTTTCAAACCCTTATCGGTCATTTCAAGGTCAAGCAGCAGTTCCGGACAGTTCTCTCCTACCCAACCCCAACTACCGACCAACGACCTGGCCTTCTCACGAACCATCAGTCCTTCCTTGATGGTCTCACGGAAATATGGCTGGTTATCGCCATTGAAGTCATCAATATACCAGTCACCCCTTTCAAAGAGGAGCGTGAGTTCAACATCATGCTCATTGGAGAAGTTATAGACTTTCAACTCCACCACGGCTGTACTGTCGGTAATGTCACGCACCTTCTCGACCTTGTGGCTGAAGTCTCGGCTGATATCCTGGCCGCAGACCCAGTAGTCGGCATCAAACAGGATGTCACCCGTTTGCTCGCTGACCTCCAAAGCCTGTGCCAGCAGGGCATTGTAGCGGGAGGAACAATAGAGACTGTCGGGATTGGGAAGAAGGACGAAATCGTCATATCCATTCTCATCTGTCGTCCAACTGACGAGGCTGTTGTAGATACTATCGATGCGCTGACGGATATATGCCTCGGAATGCTTATCAATGCCGGTACCTGCAGAGGTATCGACAACCTGTGAATCCGTTTGCACACCCGCCTTGTCTGTCTTATGACTACAGGCTGTCAGAGTCAGTATGACTACTATAAACAATGGAATTTTCCTCATATCTGCTATTCTATGTCTGGTCCTATTGGATCCTTGCGGGGTTCTGGAATAAAGGAGGCATCATCACCAAACTTATTGTCATGTTCAGGGGCAACGATCCGTGCCTGTGCGCCAAGGATCGGATGATAGATCTCACAGCCAATCAGCGTGAAGTTATCATCGCTCACAAACAACGGGGCATCGGCCCAGTTGGCAAAGAAACGACAACCATAGAACTCGACATCCTCACAGCCTCGGATGGTGATAAGTTCGTACTCGCGGTTGTTGAAGAAGTCACACTGGAGGAATTTCACCGACTCCGAGCCGTAGAGTTCCATAATACCATAGGTACAGTCGTGGATATTTGTCTTGTAGAGTGACAGTTCCCACGTATCGCGGGCCACGACACCATAGGTGCCGCAGCCGTAGAGGTCGCAGTTGTTGACAAAGATACGGCTACCGCCTTCCACGCCGATGACACCGCCGTCGCAATAGCCACCCTCAGTATGGCCGATGGTAAGATTCTCTACGATGCAGCCCTCACAGTCCATGAAACTCAGACAGAAGGAATAGCGGGGATTGACCTCGATGCTGGCATTGTGCTTGCCTCGGATGGTGAGGCCACGGAAGTTGCGCAGCACCAGTTGCTGGCCATCGTTGGTGTACTCACTGATGATGACGGGCTGATCTCCGCCGTCACGCTTGGCAATGGTCACCCACGCACGCCCCGGCACTCCCGAGAATACCTCCTCGCGCTCCAATATGCGGGAGAGGTTCAGGTGGACATCGGCATCCAACTCGATAGTGCGGTCGTTGCCCAGGGCATTGATGAACTGCTCTTCGGTGGTGACGGTGATAACACCTTCGACAGGCTCCACCATCTTCTCGGCAACCTCCGTATTCTCATAGCGCACACGGTCGTCGTCATCAACGGCCTCCTCACTCTTCAGCAACTGGATGTTGGTCATCTCTATCAGACTCAAGTGGATGCTGTTATTGTCGGCAACGGGCTTGTACCAAGACTGTTGGCCGAAATGATCCTGCAAGTCCTTCGACTGGAACTTCCACCCGTGACGGGCCAGGATCTCATTACGCATCAGACGCAGTTGGGGCTTGGAGAAACGACCCAGGTAGCGGGTGTCCAACAGATAGTTCTGTATCATCCAACTGACTTCGCGCTGGTCTATGATCTTTTGTTGAGCCACGCAGTTCTTCAGGTTGTCGGGCGTCAGGGTGAGCGTGTAGCAACAGTCGCCATTGGGCTTGCGAACCGCCAGGAAGTTCATGCCGTCCTGACGGATATACTCCACCCTCCATCCCAATTCGCCACGGATAAAAATCCAACCATGGGAGTTGGTCGAGGCAAGTGTGTAATGACCTTCTTGGCCATCAACCTTATTCAACAGGAAAGAGTCGCCTCCCATATCCTCGCTCTCACCATCCATCCTGACATTTCCTTCATCATCAACGGAGGCGGTATAGAGACGCTGGCCGTCCCACCAACGGGAGCCACTATTTATCGTCTGCGATAAAGAAGTGATAAGGGAAAAGTGAAAAGTGATCAGTATCGCAACCAGCCTTATCATCCCTCTACTGTTTATCCTTGTAATCATAATTACTCATTACTAATTATCAGGTATAAAACGAGAGCCGTTCCAGGTGAGGCGCTTCGGAATCTTGCCAGAGGCGGTGTGGATCGTGTAGATCATCGTCTTTCCTGTACGGGGCAACGCATGAGTGACAACCGTCTCGCCAGCAGGGACATCGATCTCGGCACCCAGATCCTGGGCAGAAATCCAATTCATAGTATGGGTAGCATTGTCATAGAGATAGAATTCCAGACCAGTATATTGTCCGACTACTGGCTTGCCATCCAAGTAGGAGTCGTTGGAGATAGCCACCAGTTTTTGCTTCTTGTCGGCATAGTTCCACAAACAGCATTCGATGACTTGTCGGCAGACACCTGGCACGTCATTTTCAACGGACTCGTAACCGACATAGCCATTCCTGACATCAACGATAAGGTCATCACCCGGCATCTGTTTCATGCCGTTCTTATAGAACCGCCATGCTTGCTTCAACCCGTTGAGCGACTCATCAAGTTCACTCCGTGAGAGCAAAGCCGTCACAAAGTCCTTGATATTAGGTGCAGTACCTTTATAGTTGATGAGGATCTCGCCCTGGTCGTCATCGAACTCCAAGGGTTCTGTCTTGGCATAGACGGGTTTCGTGCCGTCCCAGGTGAACATATGCACCACGGGGCCTTCTTCGCCGCTCCAGTCCTCGACGGTGATGTTCTTTCCCGTCTTTGGCAAATGACAAAACATCTGCTGGAATTCGCCCTTGTCGCCCCAGCGATAGCCTTTCAATATCGAAGGCTCGGGGATGAGGGTTTTCTTCTGCGGGTCGTAGTCGTAGGTACACAGCACCTCGATGCAAGGGTCGGTGGGCTTGCCCAAGAGGACAGCCAACAGTTTGTGGCCATTGGGGCGGTTCCAATAACAAGCCGACATATACTCGCCGTCGGTACCGGCATCGCCCACACTCACGAAACCGTTCTTGGCATCGACGGTGACGGTGAGTTCCGTCTCTTCGTCGAGCACTTCCTTGGCAAGACCTTTCTCCATCGTCTCACGCACGGCTCCCACCATCCACGTAGGCCATGTCTGGTCAAAGCGCTCCAGCATGATGCCGAGACTGCCGTTAATCACGTTATTGATTGTCTTTGTGCCCCACCCTTTATTAATCGTTTCAAGCGAAGTGGTTTCCTGTGACTGTACCGTCAGCATCGTGACGAACGACAGGACGAGTGATGCGAATCTTCTCATACGCGTACCTTATTATATAATATAGTTATTTAGGACCGAGGTTTCGGCTCTTGATATTCTTATCAAGCGGGTTGGCATTGAATACCGTCTTGGCACCTGTCTGCTCGGCTTTGTCTATCGAACCGAGTTTCTCCGTGGGGTGATAGATCTGACAGCCCATCAGGTAGAAGGTGTTGTCGAGGCTGAAAAGCGGCGCATCGCCCCAGTTAGCGAAGAAGCGACAGTCATCGAAGACCAAGCCATCAACACCCCAAGCCTCGATGAGGGCGTATTCACGGTTATTGAAGAAGTCGCAGGTTGTGAACTTCACGGCCATACAGTTCTGGAGTTCCATAATGCCATAGGTACAATCGTGGATGTTTGACTTGATCATACTGAAGTCTGTGGTCTCTCTCAAAACCACGCCGTAGGTGCCACAGCCATAGAGGTCGCACTTGTTCACTAGAATCTGCCTTCCACCTTTCACACCGATGACACCACCGTCACAAAAACCTCCCTCGGTATGACCGATAGTCAGGTTCTCCACCGTACAGTCCTCGCAGTTGACGAAACGGATGCAGAAAGCATAACGGGGATCGACCTCGATGCTGGAATTCTTACCACCGCGGATAATGAGGTTCTTGAAGTTCTTCAAAGTCAACTGCTGTCCGTCGCTGGCATCCTCACTAATCACTTCAGGCTCCTTACTAATACCCAAAGCATCATAACCGGCCCATCGACGACCTGGTCTGTTTCTGAACTCAGACTCATTCTCCAGGATGCGCGAGAGGTTCAGATGGATATCATCTGCCACCATGACGATTCTACCCGGACGGAGGCTGGCAATAAACTCAGCCTCACTGGTGACGACATACACTTCCTCACCGTTAATCTCTTTCGGGTCAATCTCTCCCGAGCCGCGCCCGTCATCTGCCAGTCCACCAGGGAACTGCTCCGGTTTCAGCAGACTGACACGATCTTCATCGGGCACAGCCTCCTCACTCTTGATGAGTTGCACGTTGGTCTGTTCGATGATATTCAGTGTGATGGTGTTGTTATCTGCCACAGGACGATACCACGTCTGACTGCCAAAATAGTCCTGCAAATCCTTCGACTGGAACTTCCACCCATTACGAGCCAGAATCTCATTACGCATCAGACGCAGGTCTGCCTTGGAGAACCGGGCCAGATAGGTGGTATTCAGCAGCATCGTGGTGAGGATGTCACTCACAGGCTGCTGTTCCGCCCATCGCTCCTGATTGATACAGTTCTCCAAGTTGTCGGGAGTCAACACCAGAGTCCAGACGACATCGTTGTTGGGCTTACGGACTGCCAGGAAGTTCATGCCCTCCTGACGGATATAATCCACGTTCCATCCCAACTGTCCCCTGACGGGCATATAGGCATCTGGATTATCCGTGGTGAGGGTATAGCGTCCCTGCTTGCCCTGAACTTTCGAGAGCATAAAACGGAATCCACCCTCGTGGGCATCGATGCCGTTCATCGTCACTTCACCAGAAGCATCGACTTTGGCAGTATAAAGCACAGAACCGTCCCACCACTTGGAACCGTTCTGAATGGTCTGCGCAAAAGAAGTGAAAAGTGAAAGGTGAAAAGTGAAAAGTATAAACAACAATCTCCTCATATCGGTCATCATTTTTTCTTAATTACAAAATTATTTTTTCTCAATTCTCAATGTTAGTTCTAGCCTCAAAGCCGCCCCTGAGGTCATCAACCGTCAGTTCGGTCAACTGCGACTTGCTGAGATTTGTCTGTCCTGCCAGACGGTTGGCCTGCTGCTGGATGCTCTTCTCAAAGACATTACGGGCAAAGCGGGCATTACCGAAATTACGGTCCTTATGCTCCACAGCGTACTCGAACTGTTCTTTCAGGAATTCCTCAGCATCTTCGGCAAGGGTATACTGGTTCTTCTTCATATACATCTTGAAGATGTCAACCAACTCCATACCTGTATAGTCGGGGAAATCGATATAACGGTTAAAGCGTGACTGCAATCCGGGATTGGAGTCGATGAAACGCTGCATCTCGTTCTTATAGCCGGCGATGATCACCACCAGACTGTCACGGTAGTCCTCCATACGTTTCAATAAAGTGGCAATAGCCTCCTGTCCGTAGTCCTGTCCGTTGTCACCCTCGGGTACCAGCGAGTAGGCCTCATCGATAAAGAGTACGCCGTTGAGGGCTTGCTGTATGACAGTATCTGTCTTCAAAGCGGTCTGTCCCATATACTTGGCAACGAGTCCGCCACGGTCTGTCTCTACGGTATGACCCTTTTTCAGTACCCCGAGATCCTTGTAAATACGTCCCACGATACGGGCCACAGTGGTCTTACCAGTACCTGGCGAACCGTAGAACACGAGGTGGTACGACACCTTCGCCGTCTTCAGTCCCTGCGCCTCACGTTGTTTCTGAAGTTTCACGAAGTTAGCCAACGAACGCACTTCCTTCTTCACGGAGTTGAGACCGATCAACTCGTCGAGTTCTTGGTACGGATCACCCTCCAAGGGCTCGTTCACGATGACAGAGTCTTTCTTCTCTACCTGCTCGGTCTGTTGCGCCGTCTCTTCTGTGGCATCCTTTTTCTCATCATCATCCGCAAAGATGCCTATGAGGATCAGCAGTGCAAAAAAGCCTATACTCAGGCAGCCACAACCTTTGAGAAACTTACCCGTCATTTGCTTTACGTTATTCACATCCATATTGTCCTGATCTATTAGTTGATTATTTCGGGGACAAAATTACGAATAAGTAAGCAAAAAACCAAATAAAAGCACAAAAAAAGCCGCCCGACAAAATGTCAGACGGCTTTTTTATAAATTATGAACTAATTATGTTCTTATTTGAGTTCAGCAAGATACTTAATGGTGCGAACCATCTGAGAAGTGTAAGAGTTCTCATTGTCATACCAAGCAACAACCTGAACGAGAGAGTTGCCATCACCGATCTTAGAAACCATGGTCTGGTTAGCATCGAACAGTGAACCGAACTTCATACCGATGATATCGCTGGAAACGAGTTTCTCCTCAGTGTAACCAAATGACTCGTTGGTAGCAGCCTTCATGGCAGCGTTGATACCCTCAACAGTCACCTCACCCTTCACAACAGCGTGCAGGATAGTGGTAGAACCTGTAGGAGTCGGAACGCGCTGAGCAGCACCGATCAACTTACCGTTCAGTTCGGGGATAACAAGACCGATAGCCTTAGCAGCACCAGTTGAGTTAGGAACGATGTTCTGGGCACCGGCACGGGCACGCTGAACATCACCCTTGCGCTGAGGACCGTCGAGAATCATCTGGTCGCCAGTGTAAGCGTGAACAGTTGTCATGATACCACTCTGGATAGCAGCGAAGTCGTTCAGAGCCTTCGTCATAGGAGCCAGACAGTTGGTGGTGCAAGAAGCAGCGCTGATAACGGTGTCAGCAGGAGTCAGCGTCTTGTGGTTCACATTGTAAACGATGGTGGGCAGGTCGTTACCGGCAGGAGCAGAGATCACAACCTTCTTGGCACCAGCGGTCAGGTGAGCAGAAGCCTTCTCCTTAGAAGTATAGAAACCTGTGCACTCCAGAACAACGTCTACATCCAACTTACCCCAAGGCAGTTCAGCAGCGTTAGGAATAGCATAGATGGTGATCTTCTTGCCATCAACAACGATGAAGTCCTCACCAGCCTCAACAGTGTGCTTGTTCTCACCGAACTTGCCACAGAAACCACCCTGAGCGGTGTCATACTTCAACAGGTGAGCCAGCATCTTCGGGCTGGTCAAGTCGTTGATTGCTACTACTTCATAACCTTCAGCCTCGAACATCTGACGGAAAGCGAGGCGACCAATACGGCCAAAACCGTTAATTGCAACTTTTGTCATTTTACTTAAAAATTAAATGGGTTTATACCTAAATTATTAACTTTTTTGCGTCTATCTGAAACTTTTTTCTGATTTCGGATGCAAAATTACTAATTATTTCTTATATTTGCACTGAATTTCTTTATAAAAAGAACTAAAAAGTGAAAAGTGAAAAGTGAAAAGACTATAAATCAGCAGCAAAAGGCTGATGTTTGTAAAACCAAGATGACAAATCTTATCATAAAAATAGTCGTTAAACATTAAACATTTAGAACTATGGGATTTATTAGTGAATTCAAGGAGTTTGCCATGAAGGGCAACGTGATGGACATGGCTGTCGGTGTAATCATCGGCGGTGCATTCGGTAAAATTGTCACCTCACTCGTTAGCGACGTTCTCATGCCGTTGATTGGCAAAGCAACTGGCGGCGTGAGTTTTACAGATCTCTTCGTTAACCTCGGTGATGGCGAGTACAAGACACTGGCAGAGGCCCAAGAAGCCGGCGCAGCCGTTCTGGCCTATGGTCAGTTCATCCAGAACATCCTCGACTTCATCATCATTGCCTTCTGTATCTTCTTAATGATCAAGGGTATGAATAAGTTGAAGAAGGAAAAGCCCGCAGAGCCAGAGGCACCTGCAGGTCCCACTCAAGAGGAACTGCTGACAGAGATTCGCGACCTGCTTAAGAAATAAAGAAATCCCCGCCGTCTGGCGGGGATTTCTTTATTCCCATTCTATCGTTGCTGGGGGCTTGGAGGAGATATCGTAGCAGACACGGTTCACGCCACGTACCTTATTAATGATTTCATTGGAAACCTTCGCCATGAAGTCATAAGGCAGATGAGCCCAGTCGGCAGTCATGGCATCCGTCGAAGTCACGGCACGAAGGGCAACGGGATGCTCGTATGTGCGCTCATCGCCCATCACACCGACACTACGGACAGTACTCAACAGGATGGCACCAGCCTGCCATACTTGGTCATAAAGGCCCCACTCGCGCAATGCCCGGATATAAATATCATCAGCATCTTGAAGGATTCGCACCTTCTCGGGGGTGATATCGCCAAGGATGCGGACAGCCAATCCCGGCCCAGGGAAGGGATGACGGGTAATCAGATGCTCCGGCATACCGAGTTGACGCCCCACCCGACGCACTTCGTCCTTGAACAACCATTTGAGTGGTTCACAGAGTTGCAGACGCATTTCCTTCGGCAGACCACCCACATTGTGATGGCTCTTGATGACCTTACCCGTGATGTTCAGACTCTCAATGCGGTCAGGATAGATCGTGCCCTGAGCCAACCACTTTGCATCGGTGATCTTCTTTGCCTCAGCATTGAACACCTCCACGAAGTCGCGTCCGATAATCTTGCGTTTCTGCTCTGGGTCTGTCACGCCAGCCAAATCGCCAAAGAACTTCTTGCTGGCATCAACGCCAATCACATTCAGTCCCAAGACTTTGTAGTCATTCATCACCTGCGTAAACTCATTCTTACGGAGCATACCATGATCCACGAAGATACAAGTCAGGTTTTGGCCGATGGCACGATTCAGCAATACGGCAGCAACAGAGGAATCCACGCCACCGCTCAGACCGAGAATCACCCGGTCATCACCCAACTGTGCCTTCAGTTCTGCCACCGTCGAGTCAACAAACGAGGCGGCACTCCACTCCTGACGACTTCCACAGATATCCACCACAAAGTTCTTCAACAACTGCTTACCCTGCAACGTATGGAACACCTCAGGATGGAACTGTACGGCCCAGACAGGTTGCTTCGTCGAGGCAAACGCTGCATTCACGACATCTGCTGTCGAACCAATCACCTTGAAGTCCTCAGGAATAGCCGTAATTGTATCCCCATGACTCATCCACACCTGCGAATGTTGCTCAAACCATTTAAACAGCGGATTCGTCGTGTCTACCATCTCGAGGTTTGCACGTCCGTACTCACGGCTGTCTGCCTTCTCGACCTTACCACCAAGGGTGTGTGAGATGAACTGCGCCCCATAACAGATACCCAAGACAGGGATCTTGCCTACGAACTGTGACAAATCCACCTTGAAAGCCTCGGGGTCATGCACAGAGAAAGGCGAACCGCTCAGAATCACGCCAATCACCGAAGGGTCATCCTTCGGGAACTTGTTATAAGGCAGGATTTCGCAGAAAGTATCCAGTTCACGCACCCGACGGCCTATCAACTGGGTCGTCTGTGAACCGAAGTCCAGAATAATGATCTTTTGCATATTTTAATTTTGGAAACAAATTATCACCAATTACCACAAAATATTCAGAAAATTCTCTGCCGTTTTGAGAGAATCCAACTTACCAACATCAAGCACCTGCAAGTCTTCCTTGACCAGACCCACGATGTTTGAACGATGACAGACGGAAAGGTAGAAGTCGATGATGCTGAACTTGTCTGGGAAGCGTTCCATCAAGGGGAACAGACGCGGCGAGAATGAATGGATACCACTGAAAGCAAACATATTAAGTTGTTCACCATGCTGGGAGAGTCCTGTACGACGGATATACTCATAGGGGCTTTTGATTTCTCCCGTCTCAATATTCTTCCATCCCATCAGCCGCATGGCATTATCAAAGAGCAGATAGCGCTTCGTCTGCCGACGGCTCACCAACAAGACAGCCCCCTCATTCTCCTGGTGCTGATCCGAGAACCAGTCATAGTCCACATTATCGAGGATATCGACATTATGTATCAGGATTGGCTCATCGGCGTCAAACAATGGCGATGCCTTTTTAAGTCCACCACCAGTGTCAAGCAGTTGGTCTGCCTCATCACTAAACGACACCATCCCACCATAATCCTGTATCGTCACATGGTCCACAATCTGTTGGGCAAAATGATGAATATTCACCACAAAACGGTCATAACCGAAACCCATCAGCCTTCGGATGGTATGGTCTATCAGCGGCACACCACCCACAGGCACCAATGCCTTCGGCATCGTATCTGTCAGTGGTTTCAGTCTCGTTCCAAGCCCTGCGGCTAATATCATCGCCTGTTTCATAAACACCTTTGTCTTTCTCGTCTGCAAAATTACACAAAAAAGCCGAAAGTTCAAAACTTTCGGCATTTTTATTAGATTTTCTGAATTCGCTGCGAGATTACTTCACTGCGACCTTCTTACCACTCTTAACAACAACCCCCTTGTAGTTCTTGCCAACCTTCTGGCCAGCCAAGTTGTAGGCAGGAGCATCGTCATCAGCAGCATTGAGGCTGTCGATGCCAGTACCTTTTGCAGTAATGGTGAATGAAGCGTCACTTGCCATGTTGTACTGCTTGCCACCCTTGTCAGCGATGGCAATCTTCTTTACGTCAACAGTGGCAGAACCCTCGAACGTAGCATCAGCCTTCAGCGTGATGGTGCAGAGATCACCCTCGCTAGCACTCATCTCATAGGTCTTGGTGCCACCGCTCATCACGAGCATCATAGAGCCGTCACTGGCCTTTGTCACATCTACTGTGTGCTTCTTGTGGTGAACATCTGACAATTCTACAAGGGGCTCTTGCTCTTCACCCTCTTCGGCAATCGTGATGCCTGTGGGCAGGTAAAGATACATCTGCCAGCCAGCAGGAACAACATCACTTTTGAATGTTACATTCAGGGCGGCTGTCTCACCCGGAACAATGTTTACGTCACCAAAGGTGAAAGTGAAACTCTGAGCGAATGCGCTGCTGGTCAGGGCCAACAGACCGCAAATCAATAATGATTTTATCGTTTTCATAATTACTAATTTTTATTGTTTGTTGAAATGTTGTTTATCAAATATTGGCTCTAAAAAAATTAATTTCCTGCCATAATATTGCTGATGCTGATAAGGTCACCAACACCCACATCTTCATCATTATTAACGTCAGCCTGATCCATGGAGAAGCCACTACCTTCACCACCTGCCATATAGTTACTTACAGCAATCAAGTCACCGACACCAATATCATTATCTTCATTCACATCGCCCACCTTCAAAACTTTAGCAGGAGAAACTTTACTTCCTGCTGAAGCCACATATTTAGCAGCAGCCTCTTCTCCACCTGTACCATTGATGTCACTGCCAGCAAAGCCTTTAATTGCAACTGTCTTAAGAACATCTTCTGCAATTCCGTCAGTTGTTGTTAATGTGAGTGTGCAAAGTTTAGAGGCGGTTTCGGTTGCCTTGTAATTCGCACCAGCCTGGACTGGGAAGCAAGCGAGCAATACATCACCTGCCTTATAAGCAGTTCCGTCAGATGTTGTTCCATCAACATCAGCCTTTACGCCAATACATTCTAATCCTGAAGGAACGGTAACATTGTAGAAAACTGCATTTTTAGCAGGTTCCCCACCATTGATGGATAGGCCATTAGCGGTCTTCTCTGCATTCTCTTCCAGTGACACACCCTTAGGAATAGAAACCACCATCTGGAAACCGCCCATCACCTCTGAATTCGTGTAATAGTAGTTCAATTGAACTTGATTACCCGAAATCACCTTAGCATTTCCTGCTGTGATGGTTGTCTGCGCCATAGTCCCTCCTGAAACCATCAGGAAAGCACCCAACATTAGTAAACTTTTAACTTTCATACGCTTTTAATTTATTGTTATTATTATTTTATCTATATGGATTAGTTTTATTGTGCAAATATAGGCATAATAATCCATACCGCCAAACGTATTAACTATTTTTAGCACTTATTTAACTGTAATGATGTAAGTAACGTTGATGATATCAGCAATATTCACCACTCCGTCGCCGTTGACGTCTACATTCTCTTGTGATAGATTGCCAATCTTTCCCATCATGTAGTTTGCAATGGCTACTATGTCAGAGGCATCCACTTCTCCATCCTCGTTGGCATCGCCCTCTAACTTCTCTTTACTACTTAGCACAATGGGATTGCTAGGCTCACCCACATTGGCACTATTTTGGAATGTCACGTTCTTACTGGGTGTGAGAACGATTTCCGACTGATCACTGAAGCGGTAAAGTTTGAAGGTAACAGGTTGGGCCGAAGAGTCATTGCTTCTTATCCGGATAACACCATAGCCATCCTTCTCATAAATACCATAGCCCACACATTCGTCGCCAATGAATGCACCTATGGCGACATTGTCAAAGTTGGCAAGCCTTTCACCGTCATCGCTCACGGCTATATAGACTGTCATGTCATACTGGTAGCCGCTGGTCAGAACCTCCCAAGGAATCTGTCTGATGACAAAGGTTCCGTTCGTGTGCGTATCACTGCCATCCACCGTGTATGCCATGGCATCAGGACCAGTCACTGTGATATCAACATCTCCTGCCGTCTGCTTTAGATTAGCATCAACGCTGACAGCCACACATTTAGTGAATTCTGTCCCATCGGGCAGATTACCGCCCGTACACTGGACAGAGAGTTCACCGCCACTGATGTTGAGGAAACCGCCGTTGAGTACAGTCGATCCAGACTCATATTTCTTGGCCTTGATGCCCTTCGAGCCATCGCCTTCCACGACGATAGTAGTCTTTCCACCCATGATATTGACAGTATGGTTAGCCCGTATGCCTTTGCTGTCTTCTCCCTTGACGGAGATATTGATAGTGCCATCCTTGATAGTGACGGTGCTGTCGGCCTTGAGACCCGATGCATCATCCTTGATGTTCACGCTGAGGCTTCCGCCTTCGATTCTGACGACACCATATTCATCGCTGTCGATACCGTCACCTCCAATGTTAGTGATGTTGACGATACCACCCTTCATCAGGAAATAGTTATGCTCATTATTCACTTTCCCCTTGCCGCAGTGGATACCATCGCTGACGGCTTCCAGCACGTTAATGGTACCGGTGGAACTCTTCAACTCGAGATATTCCTTAGCCCTGATAGCATGTTTCGTTCTACCAGACACATTAAGTATACCGCCCCCTTTGAACTCAGCATGTCCATCAATGTAGAAGGCAGCCTTCTGACTGCCCGTGGCAGCATCACACAGCTTGTTCGTCGTACCTTCAACCAATTCAACTTCAATACGCTTGCCGCACTCTATGTCGATGGCAGCACCTCCATGTGCATTGGTCAGCGTCACGCCAGCCAGTTGCAGCGTCAGTTTATAGTCGCCGTTAATGGTCAGCGAGCCATCCGTAGAATTACCTTTGACCTGATAAGTGTACTCCTTATCAGTTGTTTTAGAGGTGATCGTGACGTTGGCGCCATTCACGGACGATACGACATTCGTAATACTACTGGGAACATTGACAGTAGCCGTCGTACCCTTATACTCTATCCTAATGACATCCTGGGCTGACATGTGTGACAGTGCCAGCATAAGCAATAATGCTAAACTCGTTAACTTTTTCATATCTTTGTTCTGTTTTATTTCACGATTACTTTTTGGAATGAACCATCCTTGTATTTCACGAGGTAGATGCCACGGCAGGCCGTCCTGAAGGACACACGGGAACCATTCAGGTTATAGTAGCCGTCGATCTCTGACGAGGCAGGAGCAACCGGCATACCTTCTATCATAGTGGCGTTACCCTCCACCTTACCCAGTGTCAACAGGAAGGGTTGACAGACGCTGCCAGTGATGCCTTCGGCAAACGGCATGGTCTCCTGGACGGCATAGACAGTACCGTCCATCAGGTCTACTGCACGGTAGGAGAGTGTCTCTCCACCCTTGCCGTAAAGAGTCATATATGCAAGACCGTTCACCCATTTGCCCTCTCCGCGACACTCACCGTCAGCGTCATAGGCATACAATGTGAAGCGGTCTGCCTCCACCTTCTCACCGTCCTTCTGTACTTCGGCGATGATACCCATCACATTGGGATAGGCCGGCCGACTCGACTTGTGATGCAGCCTGACTTTTACGGATGGCGTCCTGAACGTCAGGGTCTTTGCCTGATTCGTATAAAGCATATAACCCATACCCGTCTCTAATGCTGAGAGTGTACCTTGCCATGCGCCCTTCTCATAAGTGGCAAAACCACTCAGGCCCACGATTTTGTCGCCCTCCTCTGCCAGATAGTCCACCAAGGCATCACTAAGCGACTGTTGGCCGTTCACAGAATAGCCAATCCAGTTCCAGCCTGGCAGTAACATGACAGGCCTGCCATCCTCGCAGAAGGAACCTTCTTGTTTGTATTCATCAGCCTGTTGCATATTCACCTTGTACAGATGACCCGCCTCCAACTCTTTCAATGCTCCTGTCATACCCCACTTCGAGTCGCGGATGGTCTCTCTGTCCTTGCCGACAATACGATTAGCGTGCTCTGACAGGTTGGAGGCAGCAATAGACTCAACCATCGGATGCGATATCCAGTTCCATCCCTCAGCCAGATCCAGGACGAACGTCTCCTTGTCCGTGTTCGTCAGTCCTTCATCCTCGCCCAGATACGAGTCAGCGCTTGTCAGGATATTGGGACGCTCGATGGTCGGTCGGTTCATCTTATAATATGACTTACCGCCATCGGGATACCGGCCTACGCTCTGATCACCATGGTGAGCCGAATAGACAAGACCGTCGGCAAAATCCTTCATTTCTGGATGCTTGTCGAAGTAGGCCTTATTGTTAGCCACAAAGTCGTTGCTGCTGCACAAAAGGACCATTCTGTCATCCCCGTTCTTCAGTTTGAAATTGGCATGCATCTGCGTAACGGCCTCCATCTCGTCAGCCCAGACGATACGATGTCCGCCTGCAGGAATAATGGTATTGATCACGCCATTGCTTGGTATCTGGAACTTTAGCGGGTTGTCCTCATCGTCGCTGACATAGAGTCCTGCAATGTCAATTTCCGTGTCAGTAGTATTGTATATCTCAAACCAGTCGTTGTGTTTGAACCACTCGTTAACATAGACGGTGTTGCCGGCACTCACCTCATTGACGCGTAATGGGGTGAAGCCCTGAGCCAACAGATTCTCGTCAGAGAGTTTCGTGAAGTTGGCAGTGAGAGCAATAGAAGAACCTGTAGGCAAATCCATGACAGGCTCTATCGAGACGAATCCTTCTGAAGCGACCCCTACGGTTGTATACAGTTCGGCAGCCCAGAACAGGTCACTAGAAGTATAACTGATATTGTGAACCTCAACGGCAATAACATTGTTGCCGCTCTTAAACAGAGAAGGTGACAGTTCAAGTGTTCCCGTCAAAGGTGTGCTTTCAGCGTAGGATGAAGAGAAAGTGTCATAATATACGCCTCCGTCAGACATGTTGAAGCGCCCCGCTTCCTTTCCGTTGACATAGACAACGAAACCATCGTCGATTTGATAGTTGAGCAAGAACCGGTCGCTGCTTGAGGGAGCAGAATCAAGACTGAACGTCTTACGAAAATAAGTCGTCGGATTTTTCTGATTGGAATCAGAGCCATAGTTGACAGTTGTTGTCACCCCTGTCATCGTATAACCTAATGGAGCCTTGCCAGAGACCCAACTGTTGTCATTGAAGCCACTTGTGTTCCAGTTGGCAGCAGGTTCACCTTTATCATAGTACTTCCACGTATCCGTTGTCGCAATGAGTCGATTGGAAGCATTACCTCCTCCCATGCTCCATCCAGCAAAGCGGTAGCCGGCAGGAGCCTTGGCCTCCAGTTTGACGGGTTGGAAGAGGTAGCCTTTGAAGTCGGCATAGGGCACATCAATGCCGTTGATGGTGATATGGGCACCCGAGGTATTGGCACCCAGCATGACGGTCTGTCTCTGAAGACCTCCGATCTGTGCTGGTCCATATTCTTCCAGTTGGGCCAGAGCCTCGTCAAAACGCGTCATCATCCTCTCCTTTATCTCGCTGGCACTACCGTCGGGATCACGACCCTCGATTTGTTGCATGGGTCGCATGGCATCGGCAATCTCTGTAACCATCTCTGCGACGCGCCCCCCCTCGAAGACACTGCCGCCAATCATACAGAAGGTATCTATAAACTTCTTGCGGTACTTATCATTGCGGAGCAGGTTCCTGAACAACCTCACCAATGGCTCATCGTAGAATTCCGTGTCAAGGGTGGATATCCTTGACATCGCGCACCAATAGTTGAAAATCTGGTCCAAGTCGAAAAGGATGAAACGGAAACGTCCGTCATCTTGGCTACGATAGCCCTTGACATTGTTGTTGGGCCAGTCACTATTGCCAAGATACAGTTCAATGGCCATATAGTTAGTGAACTCATCGATGTCTAACAGTTTCTGGATCTCGTCATACACATTGTTATCATTAATGTGTTCACTCAATTCCATGAGACGGTTCCATGCCTCATCAGTGCCGTCGGTGAATTGAAAATTCTCAAAGTAGTCTATCTCCTCATCATCGTAGCCCCAGTTGGCATAGACGAACTTGTCGTTGTTCGTCTCACGCAGATTCAAGATGCCTCGGAACTCACCATTGATATATTCCGCCACTTGTACCGTACTTTGCACATCGACATCAATACCAGAGTTCTGAACGATGGTAGTCATTGCCGGATCCTTGAAACGGCACCCAGGGTCATTGCCGCCATTACGTACCAGCAGGGCCTTGTTGCGGATATAGGGTTTCTGCGGGAAGAAGGCATAGTCCAAGTGGTTCTGGCCGTCGAACACTTTGTTCGACTTCAGTTTGAATGAACGGGGCGTATCCTGTCGCGACCAACCGCCAGAGACGCTGGTCATCACGTCCTGATTAAACAGCATCCCATCTGTCGGACTGATGAAACTGAAATTGACAGGACGATCCCAGGCCATGTTCCAGTTCACGGGATAGTCTCTGTTGTTGCCTGGTTTGCCGTTTATGCCATCGACGTCAATGCCCCACATCGGGTCATTATAATACTTATCATCTCCGACGATGGAAACAATGGGTATAGTATAATTGTTATCTGTCTGGATATAACTGCGTGTCACTGGCACACTGGGCAGGTAACCGTCCTTAAACAGTCGGAACACGTAGTTCGTCGTTTTTCTTACGTTAAACCTTCCGGTTTTACTCTCTTTGCCGGAGTTCTCCCTGACGACAATCTCATAGTTATTACTACCCTCATCCAAGGATTCCCAGACGATCTCATCGAAATAGTAATTGTTCTCTTCACGGATTTCGTTCAGTTGGAAGGCGATGGTCTGAAGAGGACATATTTCCCCGTTTCCATTTACACGCACCTGCTCGTTAGTGATGGTTCCCTCATAGTAGATTTCATTCCAACCAGTAGTGATGTCATAGCCACCTTCGAGCATACTCCAATAAATGTAATCACCGGGTGTTTTCTGGGTCTGCACGGAGATACGGGCAGACTTGTCGGCACGCACCTTCATGCTGAAGCGGTATCTCTCGCCGGCCTGCCACACATGATCTGGCGTATAGACAAAGAACTGCGTGTCCCATGTATTTTCCGGGTTATCAACAGAGTGGATCTTGATGCCACGCGAACCGTTGGAACCCACACCGTCGATAATTGCACGATACATATTGTTGGGGTCATCGCCATCCTTACTCACGAAGCAGGTGGCATCGTCACCCTCGCAGTCGCTGTTTCTTATCCAGTTTGTCCAGGTCGGCTCATTGCTCTCATCATGGCCAGTATCATTCTGTGATGTCGTTGTTTCAGATGTCGTAGGTACACTGCCGTCAGTGGTGTAAATAAGTTTGGCTCCTTCGGGGATATCGACAGTAAAAGCCACGGAACGGGAACTGGGAAAGAGTTTGCTACCTACGCTGACGACAGGCGGGTCGAGTCGCTCAGTGGCAAAGACCGAGGTAGTATTTGTTGCGCCTGGCGTGGGATTGGCCGTCCAACTCCATTCACTGCCTCCGTCAGTTTTACGAGCCCAGGCAGTGCGGCTCATCGCCCTGGGATAATCCTGACTGACCATAAGGCTCCCACTGGCATTGCTCAGACAGATCATTCCGCCGTCGCAGTTGAGTTTAAAAGGAGCCTGATTATCCTTGATGTCATCGGAGCCAAGCCACACCACGAGAAATCCTTTGGCTGGGATGGTACCGATGTCCGAAGGCATCTTCCAACGCTTCAAGTTATTGGCATCATCGCTGAGATACATGCCCGAAAGGTTGATATCCGTCCCTGTCGGGTTATAGAATTCAACCCAGCCGTCGAAATTATATGCCGGACTCATCACGACACCGACGTTCGATGCCATGATCTCATTAATGACTATCGACTTTGCTGACTGTGCTTCCCCTTTTCCAGAGAGCATCAGTAGCCCTACCATCGTCACAAGACGGATCGTTGTCTTTAAATGCATTACTGTTTTCATGCGCTAATTTGATTGTTCATTTACAATCATTCAATTACTGCGGCAAAGGTAGGCATTATTTTCGAAACCACAAAAGAAAACGCTCGTTTTTTACTTGTCATTCTTCTGGTAATAATCCTGACCTTACCACCTGTTGAACGCCATTGTCATCATAGACGAAAGCAACTACCGACAAATTATCTATATTCCAGTCTTTCTCAGGCCTGAACGAATACTCCACCACAGTTTCAGAGCCGACAGTCCAGTTTACCTCATCACCCCATGCACCGTTGATTGCCGCACGAAGTACATGGTTATGCACATATTCGTTGTTCATACTACCGTCAGGCATCATCTGAGGAGCAACAATATTATCTTCCGTCACCCACAGTTGCAGCCAGCCCCTGAAATCATTCTTCAAGGCAATGGAATTGACCTTTATTTCCACTTCTCCCGATGCCAAAGCGCTGCACGCCAAGGCAAGTCCAACGGAAGCCTGCTGCTGCATATCCTCGTAAACCAGACCAGCCCATTGGGGAACAAGGGCAATCCCGTGTTTACGATCAATGAGTCCGGAAGGCTCCGACTCAATATTCCAATGGCTATAATATGTATCGCCCAATTCTGTACGGAGCCCTTTTACCTTTTCATTAGAGAACACCGCCAAAGGACCAGAGTGGATGCTTACAGCAATGACATTCTCTTCGCCATATTCTTTTTGAAGCCGTTCAATCTCAGAAGCGGCAGTAGGACAGTTGATGCACCGTTGCCCTGTAAAGTCCTCTATCAACACAGCCCTTGCCACACTCGACGGCTCCACATAGATGAATCTCTCCGACTCGTCTATCTGACTACACGCCGAAAGTAGCAGCGCAGTGAAAAGGCTATATGCAAGCAGACTCCACCTCATCTCAGAAATTATAATTGTACGACAACATCCATCCCTTGCTGGCAGGCACATAACGGCACACACCTCCAGAACAATTATAACCAGCCTTCGTCCTTCCGTATCCCAACTGCACGCGATGAGACTTGGCTGCAAATGTGACAGAACCCTTGTAATAATGAAGATGTGTCTCTCCCACATTATACAGGTCAGAGAGCGTAATCATCCAGTGAGGAGCCAGCGACAGTTCTGCAAGCCCGAAAGCCCAGTCACCAAGGTCGTCCTTGGTGAAGAGATAATGTGCCTCAGCCCTCAATGTCACCTTCTTGTTGAAAGAATACTTCCCCTCAGCCACGAGGATGTCAGAATGTATCATCCCACCCTCGCCCTCAACGACGGTCTTATTATAGAACTGGTTCATATACATAAGATTCATCTTCAACGACTTCGACAGTTTCTTGTCAATCTGCACATTCCACTCCTGATAGAGCATCCTGTGGCCCCATTTCCAGAAGGCTGAGCCATAGCCATCGGATCCCGCAAGAGAGCCATTATGATCCTTCCAATGGTGGTCAATGTCATGGATATGTGAGAAGTTCACCTTCACCGTCGTGCCATATCTGCCTCCCAGTGCGGTCTTTTTCTTGAAAGTATGGGCAGCCTCTATCTGATATGCCCACTCGCCCCATGGGTTCGTGGCATATGGATACAAGGCTGGCAAAGCATACGTATGCTCTATCGTGAAGGCAGGCAGATGATTGATGAACGACGAAGTGCCCGTGACGCTACGCTCACTGCGGAACGACATATTGTCACTTCTCTTTGCCTGAACCAGTATACTCGAACCGCGTTTCGAATAAGAGGCAGAGAGCATCGCCACATATCCTTGACGGTAAATGTACCCATTGTCATACGATGGATCCTGACTCTTCCAGGCATATTCCGCCAGCAGTCCTAACCCGTTCTTCTGCAACTGCACCCGCAGATCGAAGGCATTGACATGCTCCGGCAGGTTCAGTTTATGCGTGGCATCGGTCATCATGACTTCCTGTCCTTCGTGTTTGTTTACGAACGATGCACCAAAGGTCAGGTCTGCTATGTTCCATTCAGCATCGGCACCAGAGATCCAAGAGTCAGCCAGCGACCAGTACTGCCGTTGTTTCCCGGTAAGAGCCTTTAAAGTGATCTGTGTCGTTGGCTTATATACCACCCGACCGCCGAGGAGGGCATTGTCGATGCCAAGGCTTCGTTCCTCATAGGTACGGAAGATAAAGCCGGAGCCAAACTGGTCATAGAAGGTGCCAGCCGTCAGTTCCAGTTTCTCGAAATGGCCCTTTATATATGCATGCGGCACACCCCATCCCTTGAACTTGTTCTCGAAACCTGGCAAGGGGTACTGCATAAACTCCATCCTTACACCAGCATCAATGTGTTTGCTTGTCAGACTCACATCGGCGTATGTGTTCGTCAGTGCAAATTCGTCATACTCCTCCGCACCGATCTTGTCATCCTTCTGTGGCAATAAAACATCACTCTGGATGCTCCCGCTCACATGAACCTGCCCCGACGCACTCATAGAGACACCAAGGAGCATAAGCGACAACATCCAGAGTATTTTCACCTTATTATATATTATTGAGCCAGCAGTATCTTGTTAATGAGCATGACAATGTCAGCCAGATCCACTTTACCATCACCATTCACATCGGCAGCATCCTTATTGAATCCATCAGAAACCTTGCCCATCAGATAGTTTACGATAGCAACGACATCGTTGGCATCCACACCCCCCTTACCGTCGGCATTGCCAAGATCCACATTTGGCGTATCATTTCCAGGAACGACAACGGCTGCATTTTCAACAGCACAGTTTGTGGCATCACTACCGTCATAATTGGAGATAAATGCCACCACCTTCAAGTCATCAGTCTTCCATGATGCATCCAGATCAAACGTGAACCTATATGATGCCTTATTGTTGTTCCAGTCAAGAACGGCTCCCCATGTCTCATTGACAGCACGGGCTACATGCTGGTGAGTGAAACTGCCATTTGCACCAGACTGAGATTGTGCTTGAATATTGTCTTCCGTCAATATCAGGGTTATACGAGCGGGGTTATCACTGAAATCCCATGCTCGTTCACAATTTGCAGAAACGACAATCTGATTTTTTTCAGCACTGAAATTGGCAGTCAGATCCACTTTTGCATAAGCAGGTCTTGCAAGACGGCTTTCAAGCATCGACTTGTAATTGTCCACATTACCAAGACGACCTGTAACGGCAGTTTTTCCATCCTCCGCATAACGGTCCCACATAAAAGCAGGTGCATAAGTGCTACCGCCATCATTATACAGCCATGTATAATATCGAGATGCATCAATCGTCAACCAGTCTGTATAATAACCTGCATGATGGCAAACCATTGCCGTTCGTTTTGCTATTTCTGGATATGTTGAGAGAGCAGAAGATATCTCTGCTGCCGCAGTCGGACACCATCCACAATACTCTGTCGTAAACTCCTCAATAAGCGTTGTACGCGGGTAGGTTCTTATTTCATTCAGAGTCTGCAAATATCCTGTTGCAGATTTCTCTGTCGCAGTATTCTCCTTACCATTTATTTTCGTAATGGTCAGTGTCTTCAACACCTTTCCTTCTTTGTCGTCTGCCTCAAATGGAACTGGGACTTTCACCTTTGCACCATATGGAATATAGACATTGCTGATTGTCTTTTCAGCCGATGTGCTTCCGTTAGAGGAAATGGTATATGAGAAATTCTCAATCGTGTTACCGCCTCCATTCAATATCTCAACTGGAACATCCGCTGACTTCCCTAACTCAACAATAGCAGTCTTGAAATTACTTGGAGATGCCATATTCTGCGGGAAACCATCACTCTCAATCAATATCTGTAAGGCGAGACAGCCTAAATAATCAATAGCACTCCATGTATTCTGAGAACTCCTAAGATAGAGTGAGTTCTCTACATATTCGCCACCTTGCATAATAGGATAACCACCGGCAGTAAATGTATATCCCACATATATCGCTTCGTTATTAACAACGAATGGGTTAGTCAATTCAATATCATTGGCACCTGATGACGCATTTACTACATCTTGGATATAATCTGCATTTGAAACGGTTTCTGGAAGAGAACCCTTTGAGATCCACACCTTCACATCACTCACTGCCGATGCATCTTCAAAGAAAATGCGAATGGCCTTGATTGTGCTCTTTCCGACGAAACTATGGCCGGCAGGAATATAGATAGCAGCATCAAACGTTTCATATCCGCCAGTACCAATTCCCCCATATCCCATGGCTTCATTGAAATAGCCCCACCACATCTGGTTACCGCCACGTGTAACAGACGGCATTGGAGCCCTTGTTACATTTCTACCCACAAGTTTTGAAGAGTTGCTCTCTGTTGAATTTGGAGAGTTTTTCCAAACTCTGGCTTTAGTGTCATTCTGTGCATTGACCGTTATGCAAGTCAGCAAGACGAACAAAAAAGTAAATAGTCGTTTCATAATCATATTGTTTTTAGTTTATATTGTTATTCCTTTCCCATAATGATGTTCACAAGTGTCACAATATCGCTGGCATCAACCTTGCCGTCGCCATTGAGGTCACCCCTGACAGACTCTTCACCATTTGTGAATCTCACATAGACAGAATGACTTTCCAAGGAGCATGTGACGGTAATCTTTGCCAGCAGATGACCCTTTGTAGTGATGTCGGAGGCATCAAACTGCACCTGATCCTCACCATTTGAAACATATTCCTTTTTCAGATAGTTCTTCACCCCGAACATCTCACAATTACCTCCCATACACCACTGGATTCTTGCAGCCTCAAAGGTCTGCTCTTCTATTTGAAGTTCTGCCTTCACATTCGCACTATTACCGTTGAGCAGTTTCAGCATCAGACCGTTCTTAGGATTACTGGCAGGATTTGTCTCACACGACAGTACTCCCCAGGCATCTTCCTCTGCCACAATCGTCACAGTAGCACCGTCCGCGAGACTCTTACCCTGATACTGAAACTCAAATGACTGGGCTTTGGTCAGCAAACCGATCATCAGCAGCATCGCCGCTATTGTCATCCTCTTCATAGCCTTCTTCATTTATCAACAGCCTCTCTTACCTCTTCTATCAACTGCTCCTCCTCACCATCGGTATAACCCTGATGCCTTCCGATGATCTTTCCTTCACCGTCGATGACGACCACGTAAGGTATCACCTGCACACCAAGAGCCCTTTTGAAATCCCCGTTGGGATCGAGCAGTATCTCGTAAGGCCATCCCAACTGGTCAACCATCGGCTTCACCTTCTGTATCTGATGTGCCTGATCGATGGAGACTGCTATCAGTTTCACACCTGTTTCCTCCTGCCATTCGTCATAGACCTCACTGATGGCGGAGAGTTCACGATTACAGGGCTTACACCATGTGGCAAAGAAGTCGATAATCATCGGTTTGCCATCATTCGACAGCGTGTCTGTCCTTATGGACTTACCGTTTATATCCTTAATCGTCACCGCTGGTATCTGTGCCATTCCCTTTCCTGAGAACACCAATAGCCATACCATCGTTACCAGACGGAACATTGTCTTTTGTTTCATTACTTTTCTCATCTGCTAATTAGATTGTTCTTTATTGTCAGACTTCGCTGTGAGGGTCTGGGTGATGTTTTGTTCGCGATGACAGATACGAACCTCAATGCCGAACTTCTCGTGGATATGCTCAGCGAGGTGCTGGGCAGAATAGACGCTGCGGTGCTGACCACCCGTACATCCGAAACAAAACATCAGTGAGGTGAAGCCGCGCTGGATATACCGACGTACATGGGCATCGGCCAGTTTATAGACACTGTCGAGGAAAGTCAGGATCTCACCGTCATCCTCCAAGAAACGGATCACCGGCTCGTCAAGACCAGTCAACTGCTTGTACGGTTCGTAGCGGCCTGGGTTGTGCGTGCTGCGGCAATCAAACACATAGCCGCCCCCGTTGCCGCTCTCATCCTCAGGGATGCCCTTAGTATAGGAGAAACTGAACACCCTGACCACCAGCGGGCCTTGTGCATCATACTTCGAGAAGGTAGCAGGACCGTCCTGCGGATGAGCCTTGTAGGGATTGAGGTCGGTTGTCTTATAGCCATCGGCACGACTGGCCGTCGTCTCTATCTGCTGGAACTGCGGCAGTTCGGTGAGTTGGCGCAGGAGATCCATCAGATAGGGATAATGGAATGACGCTGTGCTGGCGAGCAGTTCCCGCAGGTTCTGGATGGCAGGCGGGATGCTCTCGATGAAGTGCTTTTTCTGCTCGAAGTAGCCCCTGAAGCCATATGCCCCCAACACCTGCAAGGTACGGAAGAGCACGAACAGCGAGAGACGGTTCACGAAATGACGGGCAGGTGGTACCTCGATATAATTCTTCAGCGAGTTATAATACTCATAGACCAGTTCGCGACGGAGTTTATGGGGATACCGCGCCGACGCCTGCCAGAGGAACGAGGCCAGATCATAGTAATACGGTCCCTTGCGGCCTCCCTGATAGTCAATGAACCATGGGTTGCCGTCATGGTCAATCATCACGTTACGAGCCTGGAAGTCACGGTAGAGGAAACTCTCCACGACCGAAGACTGCAAATCCCCATCAATAAGATACTCGTCTGTGGTCAGGTCTTTCGCAAAAAGCCGGAAGTCAGCCTCTAATTTCAACTCATGGAAATCAATCTCTGTGGCTTTCAGGAAACAATACTTGAAGTAGTTCAGGTCGAAGAGCACGCTGTCCACGTCAAACTCCGCCTGCGGATAACAATTGGAGAAGTCCAGGTCTCTTGCTCCCTGAATCTGGAAGTTCGGCAGTTCACGGATAGTACGCTTCAACAACTCCTGTTCTTTCAGCGTATATCTGCCACCAGCCTCCCGACCGCCTCGGATGGCATCAAAAAGCGATGTGGAACCGAGGTCTGTCTGCAAATAACGCAACTGATCGTTGGTGGCAGCAAGGATCTTGGGCACCGGCAACTTCAGTTTGCTGAAATGCTCTGTCAGGTAGATAAAGGCATGATCCTCATCCCGGCTGGTGCCGATGACGCCAATCACGCTCCTGCCCTCATGGTCTGTCAGACGGACATAGGAACGGTTGCTGCCCGCCCCCGGCAACTGCTGGACATTGGCAGGCTCTTCGCCACGCCACTGCTGATAGAGTTCTAATAACTTCTTCATGGGTGCAAAGATACAACATTTTTGTGAAACGTCCAAACATATCGGGCATAAAAAAACCGGCTGCCTTGCGACAGCCGGTATAAATGGGGTTACTTGATTACATCATACCGCCCATGCCCGGGGCACCGCCCATCGGCATAGCGGGTTCCTTCTCAGGCTTGTCAACGATGAGGCACTCCGTGGTGAGGAACATACCAGCGATGCTGGCGGCATTCTCCAGAGCCACACGAGCCACCTTGGCAGGATCGATGACACCGGCCTCACGCAGATCCTCATATTCATCGGTACGGGCATTGAAACCATAGTCACCCTTGCCCTCACGCACCTTCTGAACCACGACAGCACCCTCCTGACCGCCATTGACGGCAATCTGACGGAGCGGCTCCTCGATGGCACGACAGATGATATTGATACCAGTCTGCTCGTCGGCATTGTCACCCTTCAGACCGGCCAGAGCCTCCTGAGCGCGGATATAGGTGGTACCGCCACCGGCCACCACACCTTCCTCGATGGCAGCACGGGTAGCGCAGAGAGCATCGTCCACACGGTCCTTCTTCTCCTTCATCTCCACCTCACTGTTGGCACCGACATAGAGCACAGCCACGCCACCGGCCAACTTAGCCAGACGCTCCTGCAGTTTCTCCTTGTCATAAGAAGAGGTGGTCACCTCTATCTCCTTCTTGATCTGGGCGATACGATCCTGGATGGCCTGCTTGTCACCAGCACCGTTCACGATGGTCGTATTGTCCTTAGACACAGTCACCTTGTCGCAGGTACCCAGCATCTCGAGTGTAGCCTGCTCCAGTTTCAGACCTTTCTCCTCACTGATGACGACGCCACCTGTCAGCGTAGCGATATCCTCGAGCATGGCCTTACGACGGTCGCCGAAGCCAGGAGCCTTCACAGCGCAGATCTTCAGACCGCCACGCAGACGGTTCACCACGAGTGTGGTCAGTGCCTCAGAATCCACATCCTCTGCAATCACGAGCAACGGACGTCCGCTCTCGGCAGCAGGCTGCAGGATAGGCAGGAAGTCCTTGATGTTCGAGATCTTCTTGTCGTAGATCAGGATATAGGGGTTCTCCATCACGCACTCCATCTTGTCGCTGTCGGTGATGAAGTAGGCCGACAGGTAACCACGGTCGAACTGCATACCCTCTACCACGCCGATGTGCGTGTCACGGCTCTTGCTCTCCTCGATGGTGATCACACCATCCTTAGAAACCTTGCGCATAGCCTCAGCAAGGAGTTCACCAATCTCCTTATCATTGTTGGCAGATACCGTAGCCACCTGCTCAATCTTGTCGTAGTTGTCACCCACCTGCTCAGCGCTCTTGGCGATATGATCCGTCACGGCCTTCACAGCCTTGTCGATACCACGCTTCAGATCCATCGGGTTGGCACCGGCGGTGACATTCTTCAGACCCTCGGCCACGATAGCCTGAGCCAGGATGGTAGCGGTGGTCGTACCGTCGCCGGCATCGTCACCAGTCTTCGAGGCGACGCTCTTCACGAGTTGTGCGCCCGTATTCTCAAACTTGTCCTCCAACTCGATCTCCTTGGCGACGGTCACACCGTCCTTGGTAATCTGGGGAGCACCGAACTTCTTTTCAATAACCACATTGCGACCCTTCGGACCGAGTGTTACCTTGACGGCATTTGCCAACTGGTCGACGCCCTGCTTCAGCAGGTCACGTGCCTCAATATTGAATTTAATATCCTTTGCCATAACTTTAAAACTAATTACAATTGATTTTTCTTTTTACACTAGTTTGTGACTACTTCTCGATGACTGCGAGGACGTCACTCTGGCGCATCATCAGGTATTTCTCACCCTCGAACTCCAGTTCAGTGCCGGAATACTTGCCATAGAGCACTTCGTCGCCCTCTTTCAGGACCATCTCCTCGTCTTTGGTTCCTTTACCCGTAGCCACGATCTTGCCGTGGAGGGGTTTTTCCTTGGCGGTGTCAGGAATGATAATACCACCGATTTTCTCTTCTGCAGGTGCCGGCAATACCAGCACACGATCTGCTAATGGTTTGATGTTCATAATACTTAATATTTTAAAATGTATATACCTTATTTATATATATAGGCGAGACTGTATCTCTACCGTCTCGCCTTTCATTCTGCCAAAACTGTGCCAACCGCCCCCGATGTGACAACTTGTCAGTGTCTCATCATCTACGGCTTTTCCATATCAATAGAATAATACTTTGCTGCAATACTCATGGCCATGATTTTCCGCTGTTCAGGATCAGCATGCTCACATTGTAGTGCGTCATCAGGATTCAGTGCCCTATCATGCCACCATCCGTTAACCTTGATACTTATGAGCCACCCTCGGGTGCCACGTAAAAACTTAGCATCTTCTATTGTGGAGGCGGATGGAATTGTGCTTGATGGGGTTTCAAAAACGGGATTTTTATACAAAACACGACAAACCATATCTATCATCTTTTGATCTATCCCATACCGTACTGCATATTTAGGGAAGCATCCCACGACTTCTTTCACTTTATCAATGACTTCCCTTGCATGCTTGATGTCATTTCGCTCAGCACATCTCAAAAGGGCATCTCGACCTATGGACGCAGCCTGGCCCCCAATAGTCAACTGATGATGTAGCATCGGGATTCCCACAAAAGGGTCCACCACAAAATTCAAATCATAGGCAGGAGCCAATTGCCACCTTCCATTACGACGAAGCATATACGAGAAATTTTTGGAATGATCGTCACAATTACATGCCACCACGTTGAACACCAAACGAACATACTGCTGCATCTGTTCTTCCGCTGTCAAATCCAAACAGCGCCCGATATAAAACAAATCATCGTAGTCTGTCGTTCCTGTGTACATAGAGAAAGCCGTCTGTGTATGGATCTTCTCATTACCGTTTCTATCAAAACGCTGTGTCAGAAAATGCTGTTTGCCATCGACTTCAATCAATCGAGACGGCATCATCTGTATTCCCGCATCATTCGCCATATCGAAATAAGCCATCTCCATCAGCGTTCGTGGGAGTCCTCCGTTCTCATCATTATTAAACTTCAGGATATACTGATCGTAGGAGTCAGGCAGTTCTGTCTGTCCAGAGCGTATTTCTCCAGATTCCCTATCAATAGCAACCACGGCCTTTGCCTGCTGTCCTCCTGCGGAAGTACCCACCATATAGAGCGCATCCAGACTGATGTTCTGATCAGGAGTGATAGCATAACTACCACGCATTCTGAGGATTTCTTCCGCTTGCCTGTAAAGAGCAGACAATTCTATGTCAAGATGCGCATCGATGTCATACGCAGGCATAAATTCCAAAGCGCCCATCGCTCTCTTTCCCATATAGGCGAGACGATCCACTGGAGTGATATCATGAAGGGATAATCCTTGCTGAGCGCACCATGCAGTAAACACCTCATTCCCCCATCGGTCTGGCAGGGAATCACAGATAAAGGCGGGCAGACCTTGATACATACGATCTTTTATCCCGTCAACAGGCAGGCGTCTACTCACTGCCAAGGATGATATAGGACACTCGATTGGCGACAGGTCGATACCTGCCTCCACGAAAGCAGTATCGAATTGGAACACAGCAACCCTGCGTCGCTCATCCCAGTAAAGTTTGCCAACTTCATTCCCCCACAGGCATACGCTAACCAGGTTGTTTTTCATTTCTCACACGTTTTCTTTCCTTTTTTTGTTGTTTTTCCAACTCATACGGTGACATTGGTAATTCAGGCAGAAGTGCATCCACATTTTCCAGCATACCGATGGCACGCATCAGTGCCACCATATTAGCCATTGCGATATTAGATGACCGCCCGTTTTCAAACTGGCTGAGTGTAAACACACTGACACCTGCTTTTTTAGCGACATCCACCTGTTTTAACTGCATGGTTATTCGATATTGCCTGAACCGTTGCCCAAGTAGTTTTACCACGTCAGAATTCGACCGTCCATATATTCCATTTCCTAACATGCCACAAATTTAGACAAAACAAAAGTTATCACCAAATAATAGCGATAACTTTTGAAATATCTAAAGGAATATTAAGTTTTTTTGTCTATCTTACCACAATCTTGATTGTCTTTCTTGATGTGGCAGTCTGAACCTCCACGATGTAGATGCCGCCGATGGCCAGATTCATTTTTGTCTCCAAACCGCAATCACGCAGATTTGCCACAACGGCGCCATTAACGTTCAGCACACACACCGACTGCAACCTTGAACCGGAGTGTACCGTCACCACATGGTCACGGACACTGACCACGACATCCTCTGAAGCCAGGGTCTCCCGGATGCCCGTGATATCCTTATCGGCTGTCAGGAAGTAACGCCCGTAGTCGTTGGGCTGCACCATAAAGGCACTACCCTCGCCCACCTCCGTCACATTGCCCGTCACGGCATCAAACAGATAAAGAGGTGAGAGGTCAGAAGTCTGAGTTGAGAGATGACATGCCACGTTGACCAACTCGTCGGACAAGGCACAGGCCACGCCGAAGGGTATCAGGTCGAGTGCCGGTCTTGTGTCAATGCTCAGGGCATGACCATCTGCCACAGTGAACACCATCGGCACATCCGAGAAGTTCGAGTCAAATAGCGTTGTCACATCCTCTCCGTTCACATAGTCTGCCGAAGCCGAAGCATCCTGTCTAACACTGGCTTTCGACGAGCCGGTGTCATTGGTGGCTGTCATCATCACACTCCTGGTCACGCCTCGCGCCCCATTCGAGCCTTCGGGCGAATAGGTAGTAGGAGCCGTATAGTTACCATCGGTGATGACCCAACGGTTGAACACGATACTCTCCGGGGCATCGCTGGCCTTGCACTTCACAATAAATGCCTGTAGCGGACGGATGACCGCTGCGGTCGTCGTTGCATCCACCGCCGTCACCGTACCTTCCTCATAGGTATAGTACACAGGATCCAACTTCGGGTTATAGGAGTAATAGGTACTGCCGTCCTGATAGCCGAAGAACTTACCCATGTCGATGGAGGCCATGAACGGATTGCCCACCAAGTAATAGGTATAGCCGTCCTCATCAGTCCCCTGGGCCTGCAAGTTCGCCAATGGTATTGCCCACTGGTCCAGATCGCCAGAAGTCAATTCTCCACCCTCATAGTCATACACCAGTCTACCATAAGCCGTCGTGCCCTTCGTCACCGTCTGGGCCTTCACAGCCCCCGTGGAAGGTATCTGGTCGTCCCACTGATAGTAGTCATACTGCGTATCAGCCTTCGGCAAACGAATCAGCGCATTGTCGGTCAGGCCGTCCTTCCTGTTGGCACGGATGGCGAAGCCAGAATAGCCAGTGTAAGGCACCTGCACATCATTATAGGTATGTCCCCACTCCACGAGGTTCGTCGAGACAGAGCCGAAGTTGATCTTGGCGGAATAGTCCGTAGCCCTGATATCATCCGTCTTGGTATAGACCTTCGCCGTCTGACCCCACGACCGCTGGTAGATGGGATACTGTGTGCGGCTATAACCCTTCGTCTGGTCGAAATTGATATCCTGGAAGGCCTCCGTCACCTGACGACCAGTCACGGTAACGGGTGTTTCTAAACTATAGTCAGTCATAGCAGTGGCTGGCACATACATGTCTCCAGCATACGTACCCTTCAGCGGAGCCGACATCAGATACCACTTGTTGGCCACCAGTTCCTTCTCCACCCAAGCCTTCTCGTATGTGAGACGCTGTTGCAACCTCAACTCGGCACCTGGCTTGAAGTAGATCTCCTTACAGATATTACCGTAGAATTTCTCCACGTCGTAGCACTTGTCGATAGGTGTGAACGAACCTCCGTCAAACGCGTTCCATCCCCACGAGCCACCGGAGTTCGACATCGTCTGATGACCGAAGCAGCCCTCGCCGCCGTTAGCATGAGTGCCATAGCGCACCAGCATGTCATAACGGATGAACTTGTCGTCGAGATAGGCAGAAGAACCTACAGAAGGACTGGTATCCGATGCAAGGTCATTGGTAGGACTAATCAAATCACCACCCGTTTGCGGCGTACCAGCCACCTTGCCGCCGTAGTTCTCGTTAATCATACTTGGCGAGTGGTTGTTACCCATCAACGTAACGTAGGTGAACTTCATCGGCACGAAACCGGGACTGGTCGTCAGAGATGAGTTGATCTCCTCATTGTTCTTATATCCATTCGGATGACCAGCCGTTGCATGGTTATCTGCCGTCGGAGCGGTTGTCACCTCTCCCTTGTACAGTTCCCTACGTCCTGAACGTTTCCAGTTTTTATCGTCATACCAGTTGCCACTGAACAATCCACTTGTTCCTATTTCCTTGGCATCCCAGGTGACGAACTCCGGCACCACCTTGAACACGATAAACAGATCACCGAGACAAGGATTCGAAGGATTATCATCCTCATCCATATAAGAGGTAGACACCTCGTAATAGTAACCCTCATGGAAATCCACCTTGCAATCTGAGAAATCGAGAGGAACATACATACGGTCGGTGCTGACGTATGCACCGTTCGCTCCATCCGTTTCGATATCAGCCACTTTTGCATTCAAAGTCACTGTCGGGTCATTGGTTTCAGACACTGTCAGTTCTGTAT